>Ga0194129_10002300_pt1 | contig 28990 bp, 39 predicted proteins | sample TA2KigCa35mmetaG_FD_150862 | JGI IMG/M metagenome (GOLD analysis project Ga0194129, IMG submission 150862) | Freshwater microbial communities from Lake Tanganyika, Tanzania - TA2015038 Kigoma Deep Cast 35m | ecosystem: Environmental > Aquatic > Freshwater > Lake | place: Tanzania: Lake...
CCAAGCTAGACCAGAAACAATACATTCAAGAAAAAATCAAAGTAATTTAGTAGAATATAAAGTCAAATCTGAAGGGCACACACCTATTGTCAAAGGAATTGCAGTCGGTGATGGAGTATCTACAGGTCGCGTTACTGTCATGAATTCCTTAGATGAAGTAGTATTTCAAGAAGGAAATATTTTGGTTACAGATATGACAGATCCAGATTGGGAACCAATAATGAAGAAAGCTTCCGCTATAATAACAAATAAAGGTGGAAGAACTTGTCATGCGGCAATTGTTGCAAGGGAAATGGGTTTAACAGCAATAGTTGGATGTAACAATGTGACTGAAATTCTCGAAGATGATGATTTAGTAACTGTTTCTTGCGCTGAAGGTGAAACAGGCCTCGTGTATAAAGGTATTATCGATTTTGAAAAAACTGAAACTAATATAGATGATTTACCAAAAATTGATACTCCAATTATGTTTAACATAGCAAGTCCAGAAATTGCATTCAAATTTTCGCACTTACCAAATGCCGGTGTTGGTTTAGCAAGAGAGGAATTTATTATCAATAATTACATAAAAATTCACCCTTTAGCATTATTGAACCATAATAAAATTTCTGACAAAAACTTATCAAATCAAATAAAGAACATTATTTCTGGTTATAAAGATGAAGAAACTTTTTTTGTCAAGAGATTGAGTTATGGAATTGCAAGAATAGCGTCTGCCTTTTATCCTAATAAAGTGATTGTCAGATTGTCGGATTTTAAGTCTAATGAATATTACAACCTGCTTGGTGGAAATTATTTTGAACCTAAAGAAGAAAACCCTATGATTGGATGGAGAGGAGCATCTAGATATTATTCTGAAGAATATGAAGAGGCTTTTGGAATGGAAATAAAAGCGATTAAAAGAGTTCGTGAGAAAATGGGTTTAGAAAACGTTGTAGTCATGATTCCTTTTTGTAGAACAGTTGATGAATTACTCAAAGTTTATCAGACGATGGAAAAATACGGATTAAAAAGAGGAGAAAAGGGACTTGAAATTTATTTGATGGCTGAGTTACCATCTAACATTTTTTTAGCTGATGAATTTTCAAAACATATCGATGGATTTTCAATTGGGTCCAATGATTTAACACAATTAACTTTAGGGTTAGATAGAGACTCTTCATTAGTCGCACATATCTATGATGAAAGAAACACCGCAGTCAAAAGAGCAATTTCACATCTTATAGAAGTTGCTAAACAAAATAATGTAAAAGTTGGGATATGTGGTCAAGGGCCAAGCGATTTTCCTGATTTTGCTAAATTTTTAGTAGATTTAGGAATTGATAGTATTTCCGTAACACCTGACTCATTATTGAAAACTTTGAAAGCTCTTCAAAAATAAAATAAATTCAAGAATAAGAAATGACACACCAAATTAAAACTTCAACCAATAAAATTCTTGTGGAACTGAAAGTTGTTGAACACGGGACCGAATTTTATACTTCAAACGAATTTTCAATACTTAAACAAAAAATAAGTGATGCCAATAAAGAACATAGTTTACAGTTTGAAAAAGATTTTACATCTTTGTTCAAAATAAAAAAAGAAATGGTTAAAGAAAAGTTTGAAGAGGTAAGTGAAAATTGGGGATTGAAATATGAAATAAACAATTAAAAATAAAAAAATGAAACTACAAGAATTAATTAATGAAATCCTTAGTTCAGGAGAACTAAAAAACAAAAAAGGTTACGCAGTAAAAGTTGAAGGACTTACAGATAGTACAATTTATGGTGAAGAACTTGAACCATATTTGGAAAGAATTAAACAATGTGAAGAATTTTCAGAGTGCGATGAAATTGTTATTATGAAATTTCCTGTAACAACTGATGAACAGGGAAAAAGTGTTTCAACTAGTACTTATAAAATAGTCCCACAGCAAAAGTTTAAAGGGAAATGTTATTTGTTGTCTTTAGCATTAACTCCCGAAATGTACGACCCAAAGAAAATACACGAACCAGTATTGGATGGTGCGTGTATTACCCCAACATTATATGACCCTGAAACATTTATACCAAAAAAGAAAATTGTTTTGGAATTTTCACCCGAAGCATCCCAAGACCAATCAATTTATGAGTTAGGAAACCCAAGTATGATTAATGATTTGGAAAACACTCATCAAGAACAATTAAGAAAGAAGTTGCATGAAACTCTTGATAAAGTTTTTGATAATCCTAAAATGTATCAGGTTAAAGGAGAAAAAGGAGTTATAGTAAGAGGTGCATTTGAGGTAGTTGTAAGTCCATCAGGAATTGAAAATACTAAACTATTCGGGCTTAAAACTGAAAATGAAACTCATTTTACAACATTTTTCTTTGAAGAAGATGGAACAACATCAGAAGATGGAAAATTAAATTTAAAACTATCAAAAATGGATATTCCAATCGATTTAAAAGAAAAGTATTTACTAGAATTGGGTTCAAAATCTATCCATGTTAAAAGACAAGAAATTGAAGAATTTATAAATATGAAATAAATAAATAAAAATTACAAAAATGAAAAATTACAAAAAGGTACTCGCCATTTTTATTATCGTTGCACTAATAATCGGCGTCTTTATAACAAAAACAAAAACTCCGCATAGATACGTAAGACATGAAGTACATTCACCTGAGGCTCAAAAGGATCTTGCTGCCCTTGACAAAGCCCTAAAGATTATGAAATCCAAGGATTGTTCTGATCCTTTAAGTTGGTACTATCAAGGAGCAATGCATTGGATTCCTGACACCATTAAGAACAATACATTTTGTGAATCATATCACAATGTTGCTGACCTTAAGGATGCTTGGGATAATTGCACACATTCTCCAAGTGGTAAAGAAAAACTTCACTTTTTGGTTTGGCACAGACTATACATTTGGCACTTTGAGAAAATAGTTAGAAAACTATCAGGCTACGATGAATTTACTTTACCGTACTGGGACTACTCAGGACCAAATCAGAATACTAAGACCTTGCAGGAAATGTTTAGAACTCCGGGAACAGGTATTTACGAAGAATGTAGATACGATGGCCTTAATGCAGGTCAACCAATAAATGGTGAAATCTTAAGAGCTCTCGACCTAACCAATTTAATGCAAAAAACCGACTATCAATCATTTTGTAATCAAATAAATGCGGCTCCGCATGGTGCAATGCACGATTATATTGGAGCAGGAAATGATACTACCGGCACGCTCAAGTTCAATAATCCAATCACTGGAACAATCACAAAAACTGGGCTTATGGGTTGGGTTCCGACCGCTGGTTTTGATCCCGTCTTTTGGACTCATCACTCTCAGATTGACAGAATTTGGCAACAATGGACAAATTCACCTAATGGTAAGATGGTAACAATTGAAGAACTCAAGGAGATTGAATGGCCGTACACCTTTTTTGACGAAAACGGAAAAAAGATTACCTATACTCCAAAACAGGTGATGGAAATCATTTATTCAATGGACTATGATTTTGACGACACTAAGGTTAAATCAAAACCGACTCCCCAAGTTATGAAATCTTTTCCTGAAACAGTCATTGCCTCAACATCTATACCGACTAGAGTGAACAATCAAATAACCGATGTGGTAACTCAGCTTCACTTGACAGGTAATTACCCAGCAAAGGTAAAGCTTGTACTAACCGTTTCTTACACAAAATTACCTCATGGAATCTATGAGGTGTACGTGAACAATAAAAAAGAATTTAGCCCAGCAGACCCGGAGTTTGCAGGCTTTATGAACTTCTTTGGAACAGACCATAAGATGTCAGGAAAAAGTTGTGTTAAAGGCTGTTGTACTCAGTTGACTAGTAAAGGTCGACCGACATTTATATTCGAATATGAAATTCCTTATTCAAAGATCAATAAGATTCAAATATATAAACATAACGGAAGACATACAGGAGATTTAATCATTGAAAAAATAGAAATAAAGAAAAATAAATTATGAAAAGATTATTTAAATACCTTATTTTTTTCGAGCAAGAAAGAATTAAAGCGATGATTTATTGTGGAAGAGGAAACTACTAATAAAAAACCAGATAATGTATCAGACAACCCAGGAATACTTCCTTATGGGTCAAATATTGGTGCGCCAGCAATTAGATTAGAAAACCTACAAACTTGGAAAGACACAAGAGTTCAAAGTGTAAATAAACAATTTGAAAATAGATTAGAAGAACTCAAAAAAGAATATGATAATCTAATTGAAGAATATAAATGGAATGATTTGGTTTACCAATCTAAATTTAATTTTGAACCGGTAATCAATAAGATTTATCATCTTTACTATTCAGAAAACGGAAGTACTTTTTTATCATTAGTTGAACCAAACGAATGGAACAAAGAACACATAGGATCTTTTAGATATAATCACGACAATAAATGGATTAAAACATAATGGGATATTTGAACATACCAATACCAACAATTGAAGGTTTCGTAAGAGGTAATTTTTTGAGAGATCAACAAGATTCACACGATAAATTATTTCCTTGTTATATTTTTGGAATGTCCTCAATACCAGCACAAGCACCTTTATTTCATTTCATTATGGAAGACGGGGGTTTATGGTGGAGAATGCCAATCCAAGCGTTCTGTTGGAAAGAAGATACACCTCAACAGGAACTTGATGAATTGGTACTTTGGGATTCTTTCAGTTACCATGTAAGTGCAACATGTTTTCCGCTATTGAAAAATAAAACCTGTAAATTTATTTCTAGAAGACGAGTCAACTATACAGGAAGGTACTTATTTACTTTAGATTGGGCGGCTTCTAATGACATGAGCGACACAGATTTTGGTTTAAGTGAGTTCCCGTCTCAACATAAATGTGGACACGTTATTGCAATGGATAATGGTAACTTTGCTATACAACCAAACAACAGATTAATTCTACATGACCCGTCTTTTACAGTCAAAGAAGATTTAGTTATAAATAGAAAATATAATACTACTTTATGGACCGCGGAAAGGTCTAATAAATGGGTAACACCAGATACTGACATCATGAATTACGATCATACAAATTTAGAAAGTGGAGAAAGTAATCTTGAAAGGTCTAAAATGTATAATAAATTAGACGATGAAATTTCACTTTGATCACAGTAAAAGTATTTTTCATAATAATGTTTCCTTAATTTATTTAGAAGCTGAGCGTGAAAACGAATCAGCAAAATTTATGTTTGAAAATGGTTGGGTACCTTTTTATGATAACAATGAGGAATGTTGGTACCAAACAAAATCCTCGAGACTTAAAATAAAAAAAATATCACCAAGACGGATTGATGAATTAAAAAAACTTAAAATATCGAAATACACTAATAATACTGAAATTAAAAAACCAATAGGAATTGAATGGTATAAAACAGGACACTATGAAGATTTTTATTTTGATGACATTTTTTGGGGTAGAATTTTGTATATTGAAGACCAGTTGTTATTTTCAGTCATGAATCATACGAAATCAAAAAAATCTTACGGTACATTATCTTATCACTATCTTTTGCAAAGATTTTTAGGTAAATTTGATTATCTATACATAACAGATTTTTATGACGTTTTCAATTATAAGTCATTATTACCTGGTTTTGAATATTGGAATGGAAAAAATTGGGTATAAAAATATTGGTATTTTTTCAATAAACTTTCAATGGAACGAAACAATTTAAATTATTCCAAATTATAAATTAAATATGTGAAAATATAATTGTGAAAGTCACTATAAATGGACAACATATAATCACGTTTATGACGATTATTTCTACGGAATAAAAAAAATTAAAAATTAAAATGCCTAAAAAAAGAATCCATGTTAATCAACATCATATTAGGTCAAATAAAACCAAAGAAACTGATTTACCTGTAATTACAATAAAAGAAGGTAAAAAAAACACTTATTGTAATGAAGTTGAAATACTTGGACCAAGTAAAATAAAATATTGTGGAAGTGGTGATAAAAAACCAATACTTTCTTGTGGTGCTAGAGTGGTTATTGAAACTGAAAGTGAAATAAGAATTATTAGTTAATATTTATAAAAATAAACAAAAAAAATAATAAAAATGGAAGTATTAAAAAAAGGTAGTAAGGGTGAATCAGTAAAAACCTTACAAGAATTTTTAAAAATTACAGTTGATGGTGACTTTGGATCAAAAACTGAAAGTGCTGTAAAAGCGTATCAAAAGAAAAATGGATTAACTGTTGATGGTATTGTTGGTAGAAACACTTGGGCACATATGGGTATTTTAAATACCGATAACGCAGAAAATAGTGAAGTATCACACGGACTAGAAATCATAAAACATTACATGCCAGAAGGAACTTACTTCAAAGGACCGGTTAAAAAACAATGGATTTTCTTACATCACACAGCTGGAGGACCAAATCCTTATCAAGTTGCTGATATGTGGGCTAGAGACAACAGAGGAAATGTTGCAACAGAATTTATTTTAGGTGGACAAAGTGTTTCAAATGGTGATAAAAAATATGATGGAGATCTTATTCAATGTTTTCCAGAAGGTGGTTACGGATGGCACACAGGAACTGGAAATTCTTTAATGCACAGAAACTCAGTTGCAATTGAAGTATGTTCTATGGGTCAAATTGTGAACGGAAAAACCTATGTTAATACATCGGCGAATCCTTTACAAGTTATTAAATTAGCAAAACCGTTCAGAGGTTATCAATACTGGCACAATTATTCAGATAGTCAATTAGTTACTTTGAAAAACTGGATTATTTATTGTGCAAATAAATACAACATTGACCCAAGAGTAGGACTTGTTCAATGGGTTAAAGAAAAAGGTGCCGATGGGTTTGATGTGTTAGATGTTCGTAAAGCAGAATCAACACCAGGATTATACACACATACAAATGTAATTAGAGGAAAAGTGGATATGTACCCACATCCAGATTTAATTGATATGTTACTTAGCTTATAATTTAATGTTCTAGGTGATTAGTTAATACACCACCCAGTGACGACGCATGAACCATAATATTATTTATTACTTCATCGTCTAACTGGGTTTTATCTTTGGTATAATCTATACCTAATACACCAATAAATTTATTATCAATTGTTTTAATAGCAAAAATGTATGCCGATTTACAACCACTTTCTTCTGCCGCATACCTTAAACCATATGTTGCAACAGTAACATCACTAAAATCAGGAATTTCAATCAAATCAGCATTTACAAGTTGGTTTAATGATTTTGAAAATAGATGTACTGGAATATTTTGGTAGTTACTTTGAACAGATAATACACCAGTACTTACCGATTCATACATAATTGAAAACTTTGTTATTGATTTACCTGTTGGGTAAAAGTGACCACCATTATGAAATTGAGTAACCCAAACTCTATCAGCCCTAATATCTTCTTTTATTTCTTCTATTTTGTGTGTTACAAGTTCACTAACTCTTAGTGCGTCAACAACCATATCTGGTTTTTTCTTTCTATTATCTAAGAAATTTTTTATTAAAATTACTGACACAGGACCCAATACACCAGTCACAAATGCTATCGTCAATTCAACCCAACTATTCATATAAGTGTTTTTACATAATAAATATATCAAACTTTTGAAATGAAATATATTTATAATAAAAATAAGTTATGTGTTACACTAAAGAACAAATAGAAAAAGCCGTTAAATCTAAAGGTTATAAATGGTTTGAAGACATGTCAAACAAAAGTTATGATGTGAATATTGTAGGTGTGAGAAATACTTCACCTGCAGTCTATAAAAAAGTTACAAATGTTTTTGATGATTGTCTTACAATATCTTTCAAAGATGAAAAAGGTGTATGGCAATTTTATTGTTGGATGGCCACTTGTGATCCTGGTAAAAAAGGAGTTCAACAATTCCATAATAAAAAAGGTGTAGCAAGATTAGTTCCAGGACAATATAGAAGTGTTTACAAAGTAGATTTACATCAAGGTAAATATTCAGCACTTTGTCAAAGAAATGGTAATGTTACAGTATGGAGGGACGGTAATAGAGATCTTATTTTTGAAGAAACTGTGACAGATACTGGTATGTTTGGTATTAACATCCACAAAGCAGGTCAAGATTCAACTTGGGTTGAGAATTGGTCTGAAGGTTGTCAGGTTTTTAAAAGAGTGAAGGACTTTGACGTATTTATGTCTTTATGTAAAAAAGCTTCCAAAATTCACGGAAACAAATTTTCATATACTCTATTAGAGTCGACAGACATTAAATAAAAGATAAGGGTTTAGGTCCCTTTTTTATTTTAAAATATTTTTTGTTTGTAATGATTTTTTTATTATATTTGTAAAAATAAATAATTATGAAAAACAAATTAACAACAGTATTATTTTTATCACTTCCTTTTTTATTTTGTTCTCAAGTTGTATATGATTCAACAAGTGTATTATATAAAGACACTACTATGTATGAATTGGTGGATGGTACAAAAATTACAAAATCACAACTTGACTCAATATTCCAAAAAGCATGGGATAATAGTTTTGGTAAAATATCACAGGAAGATGAAAACATTATTTTCGGTGGTAGTAATATTATAATAGAAACTCAACCAATAAAAAAAGAAGATTAACTATCTAAGTTTAGTTTGGTTCCTTTTTTAAATATTTTACCTCCATAAGTTATTGAAGTGGCTATTACATCGTATAACCCTTCAGGCGTTTTATTTACTAATTTATTATCAATAAAATATTTTTCAAATTCTTCGATTGCTTCGTCATCTAAATTAAATCTTACAATCCCAGATTGTTGTTCTTTTTCTAAATCTTGCTCTAGTTGTTTTTTATTTTTTTCTGCCTGTTCTTCTGATGGTCCTTTAACTAAAATTAAATATTTACCATTGTTTTCAACATGATAATTTCCTGCCCCCGTACCTTGCCCATCTTTATTTAAACTTTTAGTGGTATATCCTGGTGGTGGATTATCGTTTTGTAATCCTTTAGGAATTATTTTAGAAATTTTAGTTCCTGGTTCCACATTTAAAACATAATAAACACCTTGTTGTGTTGCCCAGGTTAATCCAGATTGTCCAACCATGAAATCTCCAGTTTTTGCGTTTGATGTCCATCCAACATAATTACCTTGTTTATCTTTAACATAACCGTTTTTAAACTTTGTATTACCATCATACGAACTTTTTCCTGTTTCATCAACTAATCTACCACCAACTCTATATATAAATGTATACGTGTCTTTTTCGTACTCATCCGCAACATTAATTGTATATCCAGGTTTTGCAGACAAATCTGCTTTATTTTTTTGTAATTCTGCATCATTATTACTTGCATCTCCTGTACCCTTTTCAATTACATTACCACAAGTATCTACTGTCAAAATTTGAATTTCTCCTTGGTCTCCTCTACCCATAGCAGGTGAGCATTGGTGATATAAAGTTTCGTTACCTTTAGTAATTTTTATTTCTGGCGTTCCTGAATGGCAGTCAGATCCTGACAAACACTTCAAGGATATTTTTATTTTTTTGTTATTTTGTCCAACTATTTTTTCTGCCTTTGCTTGATTTATTACTAATTTTCCACTTGTTCTTGATTCACCATCACGACCATTATTTAAATCTGCAATACCTAAAGAAATGCCATTAGCCAAAACATCAAATTTCGCAAGATCACATCTGTGCCCGCCTCTACATTTAAATGAAGGATTAGGGACTCTATTGTACATTACTTCTATGTTTATATTTGTCAAACATTTGGCAGGTGCCATTAATTTTAAATAAACTCTAGTGTACTGCTCATTATTATACTGACTTATTGGGTACTTTGGTAATGCCTGTCCTATTTCAGAAACCGGTGTTGGTCCTATTAATATTTTTGGAGCCTCAAATATAGGCATATCAGGTAAAACTTTTTCACTTACTAAGGTTTTGAAAAATTCTTTCAATTCCCTTTTCATTGTTTGTGATCTTCTTCTAGATAAGTAACCTAAAGGCACCTTAGGCGGTGGATTTTGTTCTTTATCTGTACTTATGATTCTTGATTCGCTAGCCTCTATTTGTACAACAATTAAAGAACCTTTGTTGGCAATTAACCATTCTCTAGTTTGGTTTAATTTATTTTGTAATTCGGTTTTACCTTTTTCTGTTAGATTTGCGTATTTTCCTCCAGGAAATTTTTCTTCAAAATCAACAGTAATTTCAGTTGGGGTATTTTCTTCTTTTAATAACCCGTAAAGATTTTTTATATATACAATTTCTTCTTCAGATATTAATAATTGATTTCTTCTAAAAGCCATCTTACTAAATTTTTATTTAATAAGTAGTCTGTAAATGTAAAATGTAAATTATTTACCCTTATACGTTAAATAAGATACTACTAATATATCAAACATAACAATTGGGACAATTAAAGCTACGTAAATTTCCATAGTTTTTTATTTATAATTAACGTATAAAAAAATACAAAAATTTGACCAAATGAACAAGTGTTAGAATTTATTTTTCATATCCTTTTTTTATTTTAATATTTTTATTATCTTTGTATTATGAAAATGAAAATCACTTTTATATCAGATACTCACAACAAACACAATCAAATAGATAGTTTTTTGACTGGGGGCGATTTGTTAATACATGCTGGCGATTTGAGTAGTAGAGGATATACTCACGAAATTGAAAACTTTTTTAAATGGTATGATGGTATAGATAATTATGATACAAAAATGTTCATTTGTGGTAATCACGATTTTGCATTCCAAGATGATAGTGAAAAAGTAAAAGGATTACTTACTGGTTATAAAACTATTGACTATCTTCAAGACGATTGGATGGGTGTTGGTGAAGATATTGATACTATGGTTAAAATATGGGGTAGTCCTTGGCAACCAGAATTTGATAACTGGGCTTTTAATCTTCCTCGTGGTGAAAAAATAATGGAAAAATGGAATCTAATACCAAATGATGTTGACATATTAGTTACTCACGGACCAGCTTTTGGTAAGTTAGATTATGTACCATATGATGGGCTAAATGTTGGTTGTGAAGATTTGTTAGCAAAAATACAAGAAATCAAACCTAAAATTCATTGTTCGGGTCATATTCACGAAGGTTATGGCTATGTATTTGATGGTAATACTCACTTTATAAATGCTGCAGTTCTTAATGGTCGTTATGAATTTCGTAATCGTCCTTTAACAATCGAATGGAATCCAGAAACAAATGAAATTGAGTTTCTTACAAGTTAATTTACTAAATTGTTAATTTCCGTAATATTTATAATAAATTAAAATATAAAATTATGGAAAAGAATTTAACAGAAAAACTTTATGAAGAACTTAAAAAAAGAAATTTGTTCGAAGAAGACGAGGATGATTTCGATGAAGAAGATGAAGACGAAGAGGATGAAGATATTGATAATGAAGGCGAAGATGAAGAAGAAGAAGACGACGATGATGTAGAAGATGATTCTAATGATGATTTTTGTGATATGGTTTGTAACATATTACATTCAAGAAATCAGGCACACGTTTTTCACTTACAAACACAATCTTTTGCTGAACACAAAGCATTAAATGATTACTATGATGGTGTTGTTGATTTATTTGATGGAATTGTAGAATCATACCAAGGTAAGTACGGGATTATCAAAAACTTCAAAACATTTAAAATTGAACAATATAAAAATGGAAAGAAAACCATTTCTTATTTTGAAAGATTACTTGATATTATTGAAGAAAATAGAGATTCCGTTGACGACAGTTACATCCAAAATCAAATAGATACTGTACAAGAATTAATTAATTCAACAATCTATAAACTTAGATTTCTTAAATGAAAATAATAATCACAGAAAATGAAAGAAAGTCAATCTCTTCACAACACGAAGAGTTTGACTCTAATATATTAAATTTTCTGATGAGAAGGATTAATATTGAAAAAAGAAAACTTGGTGATTATGGTGATTTTGAACCATTAGAAGTTACAGAATATACTTTTGATGGTTTTCCTAGTTACGGTTTCAACACCTATCAAAGTAGACCGTATTGGACAAAACAAATTTTAGAATTACTTGAAGAAGTTAATCTTATGCCAGAAAATTGGCCTGGTGATCTTAAAAAAGAAAGTCAAGAAAGACAAAAAATTATAAAAACTGTCAGAAAATTTATTCAAACTATTTTGACAAAATAAAAAATAATTATTACATTTGTTTATTGTTTAACTTAAAATTATAAAAAAGAAATGGGTACAAAATCAGGCAAGAAAGGTCGTTACATCACAAAAGTTGGTTACTTGGATGTTTATGCTAAAGACACTTTCAAACCAAAAAAAGAATCAAAGTATAATTTTGTAAAACCAGATGTAAAATCTACAGTTTACAATGTTTTACACGCAAAAAAACTTGTAAAAGGAAATTTCAAAACCAAAGACGAGGCAGTACAACATGCGATTGAAGCATTAGGGAATAAAAGAGTTAATTACTCTTTATAAAAATAAAACCGGATCCAAAGTCCGGTTTTTAGTTTCTAATGCAAATGAGATGTACAAACATCAAATTCAAGACCAAAATTCTTTGAAATACTCAAAACATAGTCTTCTAATTCATACTTCATATGGTCTGTAACTTCACCCCATATATTATCATATTCTTCATCATATAACATATGTAAAGTTAATATACCTTCACTTGTTGCAAATTGCCCATTAAGTAGTTCAAAAACAAATTCTAATTCTTGATTATTTCCTATGATTCTATTACCACTATAATCTGGATTGTAAATTCTTATTATTTCAATTTTATATTGGTCTTCAGGTAAAACCTTACGGCCAATATTTCTTATATCTTCATCAGTTATAATTTTACCTTCAATATATTTCTTGAATAATTTGAAAGCTTCTTCTTCACCACCAACAAAATCAAAATAGATTTGCTTAATTTCATTAAAATAATTTTCTGATAGTTTTTTTCTTACTAAATCAATAAAATCTAACATAGGAACTTCACCAGAATCCACTTGTTTTTGTAAATCCCTGGTGATATACTTTTTTAACACTTTGATATTAGCGTCTTCTTTTAATATTCTTCTAATTAAATTTTTCATCACCATTTTACACTAATATAATCAAAATTTTTATTTATGTTAAACCCAAAAGATTCGACAACATTGAAAACAAAACTTTCAACAATCTGTTCAATTCCTTCTTTAAATTCAAAATATGATACAAAGTCATCAAATGGATTGTCACTAGATGAAAAATGATAAGTTTCACCTTCTTCAACATTATAGAAAGAACCACTTAAAACAACAAATTCAACATCCAAATCTATATTGTTATTAACTTCATTATAATTTTCATTAAATTCAACATTACTAAATCTAACTTGAATTTTACCTTGGTTTAAGTTATCCATATTTACAATATCATTTTCTGTAAAGGTACCATTCATTAAATAATTTCTTACGGCTTCAGACCTACTATTAGTATCATTATAACCCATATAATCAACAAAAAGTTGAACGATTTCATTTCTAAATCTAGTTAAACCCAATCTATTAATATCAAATATTGTTGGTCGCTTTCCTTCTTTTTTTTCATCATCCCACTTCTTGAAAAAAAACCGTTTTAATGTTTCAAGTTCTCTTGATTCGTTGATTTGATCTGGTTTAATTGGAATGTCTGTCGAATCAATCATTCCTAATATATCATTTGTTTCATCATAAACATAACCCATATTAACCAATTGATAATTATCCAACAACCAACCAATTACTTTTCTTCTTGCTTGTTTTTCACCAATTACATTTTCTAATGGTCCAAGAATTAATTCATAACTAACACCGGTTTCATTTATTTGATTGTCTAGAGACACAAGTATTTGACCTATATCATCTGCCAGATAAATAAATCTACCGTCTGAACTTTTATATTTTTTTAGATTTTCATATTTTTTTAACCAAGATTTTATAAATCTGTTTTCTTTTGATGGGGGTCTTCCTTCATTAAGACTTTCTTTTTTCATTGGTCTATCACCATCTTCTCTACTTGCAATACCGGTAGCAACAGCACTTGATAACCAGAAGTCATTTTTATGGAAAGGTAAGTTTAAACCATTTTCTTTTAAGTAATCATAAACAAAATTTGTCATTTCTTGTTCATCATCTTTAAAAAACATTTTTAAAGTCATATAAAAGTGTTCGAGAATTGAACATTCAAAGTCATCTGGTATTGAAAGAAAAATTATTTGATTTGAACCTGGAACAACAAGATATTCCATATTATATCTTATATCTTCCCAAGGCTCAAGATTTAATTGTGATAGATATTGTAATGTCCTTTCTTTAGGTGATTTAGATTCATTAATAGACCTAAAAAAAGATTCAACTAAATCATCGGGTATTTCATCTAAATCTTTTACACTATCTTTTGGTATTAATTTAATACCTAATTTTTCTTCATTTGTACCACGTTCAAAAATAAAATAATCTTCAATAAAGTCTAATTTTAAATCATCAACAACTTCTTTGAATGTATTATACGTTTTTTCATTTTTTTTATTATAAAAAACATTTTCTTTTGGAAAAAGAATATCACCCATTTTTTTTCGTCTAAGACTTATTGCCGCCTTTCTGTGGTCTGACATAAAACTGTCAAAACTATTATAATCATTAACTAGTTTTAAAATTTCTTCCTTTCTATATGGAGCATCATCAAAAAGACGAAACTTTAATTGTTTATTCATTATTTTTTTTCTTTGCGGTTTTTCTGACCAATATTTACTTGCTGTTGGAAACTCTTTGGCAAAAATTTCTGAACTTGTGATTTGTTTTTTTAATATATTATCAGCGTCTTTAATTATCGGACGAGCATTCCTATTACATCTGCTACCTAGTTCACCACCTTTTGTTCTATTTACAACAATTACATTACCTTTCCATTCTGAATCTTCTCTAAAATGAGCAATTGCACACATTTCAAGCAAAGCAGCAATTTCTGCTTTTATATAACCATCTGTTAATTGATAATAGTTATCATATTTTCCATATTGTTGAATAAATTTATTAACGGAAGACGAACCTACTTTACAACCAGGAGAAGTCTCAACTTCATCCATTTCATTATATTCCGAAGTATGTTCACGAAATCTACGATCTTCATCACAAGTTAAACCAAAATAAACGGCTTTTACGTCACCACTATTCCAAACATACATATAAAGCATTCTATTATATAAATTACCTAAAGGTTTGTATTTACAATCTTGTGTTATTTTAAATAATAAATCACGATTATATGCGGCACGATATATATTAGGTTCATTTTTTAAGAAATCTCTTTTGGTTTTATACCTACAACCAGATGTCATAATTTCTTCTTCGGTGTATTTTGGTTTTGCGCCTTCATCCACTTCTTGTTCTAATATACGTCTTATAAGGTCTTTCATATTAAAATAAATACTTCAAAAACACCATTTAATAGACTATACTTATTAAAAAAGAAATATTATGGCACACCCTTTAATTCATGCAAAAAGCTCCGTTAAAAAATACGGAGGAAAAGTAGAAGACTACATTCACATCCACAACTGGTTTGATCAGACCAAGGCTTGGTACGGACATTCATTACATAGAATGTTTAGACATCATTCAGAAGGCATCTTTGAATGTGAAAAAATATTCGGAGAGTCATTTGAAAATAGTGATGGAAAAACTGTTTATACAAGATATGTTGGTGAAGATCATGTCAAAGAAGATTGCTACAATTATGTTCCATCGGCAAAAGAATGGATAAAAGCAATTGAATCAAAAGAAAAACCTATGTGGATGATGAGAGTTATGGAACTTAAATTTGATGATTAAGTATTTATAAATATGAAAAGAAAATTTAGAGCTCTACTTACCTTTTTAAGACCATATCAAGAAGATAAAGTAAATTTTTATTGGAATAACTACGATGGTAGTATTGAGTGGAAATGGGGTGGCTCGAATAAAAGGGAACTTCCACAAAATATATTAGACCTTGCGACAGAAATTTGTGAACACTTTGAAGACCAAATTGAAGATACTTTTTATGATAATTGTTATAGTGAAACTGATTATTATCAATTAGAAATGCAAGTCGACCCAACAACTAGTACTGCAATTATAAAAATGCAAGCCGAGTACTACACAAGTCATGCTGAAACATATGAAAGAGAATTAACAAATTCAGATCTTGAAGATTATTTTAAAAGAACTGGTGTTGAAATAATTGAAGCAAGATATAGTGGTGGTGGTGATAGTGGTGATATTGATTCAGTTAGAATTGATGGTGAACATACTAATATAAATTGGCAATCAAATAGTGATGATGAAAAGTTAATTTGGGACACACTTTATGATAATTTAGAAAATGCCTATGGTGGTTGGGAAATTGATGATGGATCTGCAGGAACAATTGAATTAAGTAAAAATATGGAAATTATAATTTCACACGAATGGAATATGCGTGAAATGGAATATTGCGATGACGAAATTGAAATAACAATGGAATCTTTCGAAAATTAATGAAAAATAAATTAAGAATATTATTGGCGTATTTTAGAGGATTGGGTTTTAATCGTTATAACACATATATTAATTATGATTATGATTATGTTAATGAGTGGGAAAGATATTTTGAAGATGACCGTGGAAATCTGTACAGTTTACCAAAATCATTAGAAGAAATCCTTTTTGAATTAATTAATTATAAAATGAAAGATTTTCACAAAATTAATGAATACGATTTTGATAGTTATTGGACTTTAATTGTGAATATCTATCCAAATGAAAATAGAATAAACTTCCAAAGCGAATGTAAATTTCAATTTAAAGAAGACTATACATATGATATTGATTTAACTTCATCTAATGAAATGTTAAGAACCGGTGATAAAAAAACATTATCACAAAGTTTATTAGATAAAATTGAAAAGGTTTTTAATAGTGAAGTAGAAGAAGAAGATGAAAGGGTTGAATTTGATTTTGATGCTTCTTATGATGAAATTTATATTGATGATCATATTGAAGTGGATGGACAACTATATAATGTAAGAAAAGAACCTTGGTCTAACTTACTTGATGATATTATGAGAGAACTTATTGAAAGATGGTGGGCAGATGGTCCTGGTATATCTGGAAAGATTGAATTTATTAGAAATAATAGTATTGAAATTGAATGTACTTTTAGAAGTGAAGATTATGATTATACGGATATGGATATAAATGTAACACCAGATAGTTTTAAATGAAAAATAAATTAAAAATATTATTTGCATATTTTAGAAATTTATCAGATTCGATACATACTAACATTCTATTAGATAGAGAATATATTGAAGATTGGGATGGTGGTAAATTTAGAACAAGTGATGGTAATTATTTCACACCACCAGAATCAATTATAAAAATAATTGAAGAACTTATAGCAATTTACTATCATGAATTTAAAAGATATGTAAATTTTGAGTATGACGAATATTGGTATTTATATGTCACAATTGAACCAAAATCAAAAATTTTAATTTTCAATGCAAGCTCTAAAGAAGAAATAAGTGAAAGATTTAGAAGAGAATATGAATACCAAGGTTTAGACGAAGAAAGACGAGATATTATTGATTATTTATATTCCGAATTTCCAGATACAGCAAAAATAAATTTTGAAGGATATGGTAGATGGGGAGATGGTGAAGTTTATGAATTACATGTGGATGGTAAACAAAAAAATATTAATGGTGATTTAGAAGATAAGTTTTGGAATTTGGCATATTATTTTATGAGCAAAATTAATGGTAGTTGGTGGAATGATGGTCCTGGGGGTTATTTTGATATTACAATTTGGAATGATGATATTTTTGTAAGTGGTAACTTTTTTGAACACGAATACCAAGATACTGGAATGTCAATTGAAGTAACACCAGATAATGTTGAAGAAAATGATAAAGAATGAAAAATAAATTAAGAATACTTTTTAAATACCTAAAAGGAATGGGTATTGATGAACTAAAACTTAGGGTTGATTTAGAAAATGGAATACAGTATCTTGAATATGATACACAATACGACATTTCAAGTGCAATGGATTCAATTGTTAATGAAATTATTGAAATATATGAAGATGATTTATACGAACTTGGACCTGGAAACTTAGATAACCCAAATGATTATTTTACGGTTGAAGTAAAAATATTACCGAGTGAAAATAAATTTATTTTTACTGAAATTGATTACCAAGGATATGAAACAGAAGGTAGTGGTTCTTACTATGATATTAATGATTATGAAGAAGGTCAATTGGTATATGACTACTTTATTGAAGTAAGAAAATTTTTGGACGAAATAGGTTCAGATTCAGTGACAATAAACTATAGTGGTGGTGGAGATAGTGGAGCTGTTGATAATGATTATGAAAGTGAAAATGGTTCAGGGATGGTTCCAAATAAGATTGAAGATATTTGTTATAATTTATTAGAAGAATATGGTGGTTGGGAAATTAATGAAGGATCTCAAGGTAATATTGTATTTACAAAAGATGATATAGATATTAATCACGAGTGGAACATTCAGGAAGATTATAATGAAGAAGTTAATATTGTTATAACACCAGAAACATTCACCAACTAATAACCACTAATAACCACTAATAATGTCTAATAATAACAACCATAAAATGTTTAGAGCTCTTATGGCTTATTTGAATCCAGTTGGACCAATTGGGGTTAATGTTGATATGTATGGCGAAGAAATTGAATTTTTTCCAACAAATTGGGCAACACAAGATGTAACTAGATTTAAATTATTTGAATTATTCCAAACTTTTATTATTAGACTTACTGACAATAATGGCAAAAGACTTTATAATAGAACAGATAAAAATGATAATAATTTTTGGGTGGATATAACAATAGACCCAACTGATAGGTCAATTAAATTAACACCAAAATATATTGTTTATACACAATCACAAGATAATAGAAGATTTGATTGGAGAGAATTAAGAAACTATTATTCATTATCAAAATTTATGGAAGATATGGATTTAGAAGAAATTATAATTGATTATGACGGACACGATACTGATTTTAATTTAACAATTACATATAATAAAGAAGAACTAAATGGTCAAGACACCAGATTTTTTGCATATGATGTAAGAATGATGATTAGTGAAGTATTAGAAACTGATAGTTGGAATGAAGAAGGTGGTGGTTATGGTACTATGAAATTATATGACGAAAATAGTGAGGGTTATTTATATCATATCTGGGAAGAAAGAAATATTACAAAAGGCGAACCAATAATATTAACAGAAGAAGATTTTAAATGATGCAAACAAGTATATTAGAAAATACAAGAATTAAAAAAATGATGGGTCTTATTAGTGAAGAAACAACTAAAAGTCCATTTACTGCCGGTGATTTAAGAAACAATAAAGATTTTAAGAAAGATTTTCTTGTAATGATAAAAGAAGTATTTGAACCACAAGGAAATTGGGGAACCGCAAATGTTCCACAAATAAAATGTTACACAAATGAAGGTGTTATTAATGTTTACACTTTTAATGATTATAGTGAAAAAGAAAATGTACCAAATTCAAATTGGTCAATAATAAACTTCTTCAATACAAATTCTGTTATACTTACAGAACTAATAAGAAGATTTGACAGAACAGACATTGAAAAAACAATTAAAAATTTTATTTTGTTTTTAAAAGAAATGTTTTTAAATGATATTAATAAACCTGAGTTTGAAGAACTTATTTTAACAAATATAAAATTATTAAAAGGTGGTATTACAAGTGAAATAACAGTTTTTAATGAACTTAAAAAAAATTTGGATTTGAGTGGAAATTTTTTCTTTTGTCCTGGATCTAAAATGGATACAAAAAAAGGTGAAGACTTTGTTTTATTTAAAGATGGTAACAAAGCCGTGTTCCAGGTAAAACCAATGTGGTTTATTTCAAGCTATGGTAATCTAACGGAATTTAAAGTTAGGGACTATCCTCTTCACGGTTATTCGGTTGATAATATTGATTATATTGTTTTTAACGACCAAAAAAATAATAAGTTTTATATTATGGAAAATGATACTGACATAAAAGTTGAAAAAAAGATTTCAGCAAAAAATGTTGAATATTATAGTGTTGTTTTTAGAAATAAACCAATTAAACCAGAAGAAATTAAATTTAAATGAAAATTTTAATTACTGAAAAACAGGCTGAAAAGTTATTTGGTGAAAAAATAAAATGTAGATGTGGTCATTCTTGGGTAAAAGAAAAGAAAGACCAACACCCATTTCTTTGTCATATATGTGGTTGGGACCAGAAACACGAAAAATATAACGACAAAGAATTATTAAATTTTTGGAAAAAAGAACTTAATTCAAATTAATTTTATATCTTTGTGATATGAATTTAAATCTACAAGCAAATCTTTTTCTTTATAATGGTAAGGTTGGTGATTATTATTTATCTGGCGGACAAAGAATTGAAATAACAAGAAGAACTAAAAAAAGAATTTATTTATCATCTGGTATTATAATTTCAATTAAAACACTTTGGGATAAATCACTTTATTTGGATTCAAAAAAAATAAATCAAGTGTTGAGAGACATTGAAGGATACTTATTATATAAAATACACTCAAATGAAAAAACTAATCTTAATCGGAATTCTATTTTTAACAATAGTTTCTTGTAAAACATCTAAACAAAGTTGTGACGCTTATGGGTCAATTAATCACGACAATAATACATTGAGTAATGATACTCAAGTTTTATATCAGAAACACCAAACAAACCCTTGAAAGCTGCGGTTACCATCTGATTAAGAACATTACTATTTTCAAAAGATAGTCCATTAATACAACGACATTCTATAATAAGTCTATCGTAAATTTCTGGCATTATTGGTTCGGTAAACTCATGCCATTTAGGGTCAATAAGACATTTTTGTTTTTTAAAACTAGTCACTTTAATAATATTACCATCACTATTTACTTTCAGAAATTTAGCTAAACGATTAATAAGTTTATTATTAAAACCGTTGAGTGAATTATCATTTGATATAGGTGGTACAAACATATTGGACATAAGTAAGTATAGTTATTTTTTTTGATTGTGGAAATACTTATTTATATGAAATACCTTATTACAGAATCACAAGTAAATAAATTCATTGATCGAATGATACAAGAAACAATTCAGGAACTTCGTGATGAATGTGAAGATTATGATGAATCTCAAGAACCGGGTGATTGGTATAATTGGGATGATTGTGATGCTGTAGATATTCTTGAAAAACTTGTTGTAAATGATATTGAAACTTTAGACCCACATAAAGGTTTACCCAACAACCTTGGTAATTATGCTCACTCAAATGGTAAAGTTTATCCTACATTCAATGTTTGGGTTAGTGTTTACTACTATAGTCTCATGGGTAACATAAGATACGATTGGGACAGTATGGCTTATCTGTTGAAACGAAGAATATTTCAAAAATATAAAATAATTTTACTAATAAGAATGCGAGAATGGACTAACACAAATACCAATATACAATGGTAATTATTTCATATTTCTTAAAATCATCTCCAACATATAGATAGATTCTTTATCCTGGTTTGTTTTCTTTTCTTTAGATTTCAAGTAACAAAGGGAATCCATTATTTCTTGTTTTTTATCAACTGGTTTTGAATTTACAGTTTCATAATTAACAACTTCTTTTTCTTTTTTACAATTAGGACATTCATCATATTTTTTTTCAAACCAATGGTTTTTAGAACATTTAGTAATTTCACTAAAATATGGTACACAATAAATGCAACCAAAATAATTTTTATTATAAAAATGACCTTCAGAACACTTTATAAAATCATCTATTTTAATTTCTGTGTCAAATACAATATCCATAACCTGTTTGGTCTTACTATCAGAATTTGTAAGTCTTTTTACAATAAGTTCAAAAATATCTTTATCCATACCACAAAGATACTTATTTATTATTGGATAAACAAATATTTATTAAAATATGAGACAATTTATTAAAAAATTATTAAAGGAAACTGTCCTTTTAAAAGAATCCGGAATAAGAGATATTAATGATATTGCCAAAAGATATCAGAAAGCTAAAATATATTTTCACCAGGACCTTGATGGTGTTACAACAGCACTTGCAATGAAAAACTATCTGGAACAATATGGGATTAAAACTGTAGATGCTGAAGTGATACAATATGGTGCCAAAGAATTTGCGATTAAAAAACCAGAAGGATCCGGTGATGTAATGCCGGTTCTTGTTGACTTTGCTCACGGAAAACCAATGTTTACAATACATACAGATCACCACGATACACAAGCTGGTGTTGAACAAGGAACCGCAACAAACTTTAGAGCTTCAAGGTCTAATGTTGAAACAATATCCCAATCTATTTCACCAAAAGAAATATTCCCTTCTGACGACATTTTACTTATTTCAACAGTCGATTCTGCAAACTTTTTAGAACACGACATCACACCAGAAATGGTAATGAACTATCTTTTTAATTATAATAAAGATGAAAGTCTTAAAAGAAACAAAATGTTAATGGGTCTTGTTGTAAATAAATTACTTTTAGCATATAAAAATAAACCAAGATTCTTGGAAGAAATTGTATTAAACGCACAACCATCACTTATTAGTATATTAAATAATATAAGACAACAAGCAACAGAAAAGGGATTTGCAAGCCCAGAAGAAATGACAAAAAACAAAGAAGCATACATCCAAAGTAGACAAGAAGGTGGTGTTGAAAAATACGGTAATATAATAACACAATATGGTTTTGGTGGAACATCAAAGGCTGGGGCTTATGATAGATATACACCATTCAGAAATAATCCAGACGCTGATTTTATCGTGACAGGAATGCCTTTCGGTGGTGTACAAGCATCTTGTAATCCATTTAAAAAAGATAGAGCACTTAAAGGTGTCAATTTAGGTGAAATTAAAGATGAAGTACTAGATGAATTGTCTGGTGAATTAAAAAATGTTAAAGTTACATTTGGTGATATTAAAAGAGTTGCTGAAATTGAAGCTGAATACAAGTCAGTTGGTTTTACTTTAAAAGATTTAATGGCAATATACGGCGATTTTCCATCATTCAAAGTAGAAGGTGGCGAAAAGTTACTTGAAATATTAGAAGACATTTCAAAAAAACTATATAGAACACTATCTGACAAACAAAAAACTCTATTTGATAAAATATCATTAAATGCTTTAGACACAATCAAAGCAAATAGTGGCGGACATAAATGTATTACAAATATTTCAGGAATTAACTTCATTTATAGAAGTAATAAAAAAGACCCAAGACTTGATGATATTCCACAAGAATTATTACCAATTGCAACATATTCTGGTGATGACACATTTTTAAAAGATATAAAAGAAAAACTTTTAAAGTGGGGTAAATTATCAGACAGACAAATCGAAGTCGCAATGAGTAAGATTCAAAAAACAAGTTCTGATATTGATGAAACACCAAAGAAAACTTATGTTGAATTAGTAAAACAGATTCAAAATAAATTTGTTGAAATCCTTAGAAGATATGTTGAACAGGGTGAAGAAGATGGTGAATTAGGTGAAGAATGGTCCGAAAAATATAAAAGAAGTATTGATTGTAATAACCCAAAAGGATTTTCACAAAAAGCACATTGTCAGGGAAGAAAAAAAAGAGATTTGGATGAATATGCAAGAACATTAAAAATGGCAAGACGACAGGGTTTCGGAACCAGGTTTCCAAAATCGGCGGTTGATAATTCACCAAATAGATTTAGACCATATAATAGATAATGAAACCAAAAACCGAAATATTAATAAAGTATTCTGATTTGGTTGGAAGATATCCATTGAAAAAAATATTTGAATACCTTAATACATTACAAAAAGTAAGTATTACAAATATGATGGGTGCCAGACCATATCTTTACGGAGGTAGAGATTGGGTACAAAAACAAATTGATTATTTTGAAATTGAAGAAGATGAAAATGTTGAAAAACTTCTTGATATGGCAGACGATATAAAAAATATTGTTATTAATGGGTCCTTGAAAGGTCAAGAAGGTGAAAAAACAAATGATTTTGTAAGAAGTATTGAAAGAAGGGTCCAGATAGAATCTGGTGATATATTAAAAATTTGGATGGACTTCAAGGGTAAGGTCATTAAAGAAAGTTTTATTAATGAAGCAAAATTTGATAAAAAAGATGCTGCGAATTTTCTTTTTAGAAGAATTGGTTTAAGTGAATTAGAAGACGAATTTTATGAAAACTATAAGTATTTTAGTGAAGGACATAGTCATCCAGGTCGTAATTTTAATGATTTTAAAAGAAGATTTCTTGATGGTATGATGGATGGAATACACGGTTTTTTAATTGATGGATTTATGGAAGATTCTAATATGTATGAAGCAGTATATGAATTACTTGATGAAAATTATGAAGACCAAATTGAAGAATTGTGGTATGAATTAACTGAATATGAATAATTAATATGAATTTACAAGAAAACATAACAAGAATTAAAAAAATAATTGAATCAATCAATGAAAATAATTTTGAAATTGAAGATTCTATTTTTGATTATGAAGGTGATTTATCAAATTCTATGGGGTTAAAAATAAAAAACAAAAAAAATGATGAAAATTTTGGACATGTCGTTTTATGTAAATTAATTTATGGGTTAACAAAAGATCCTATTTTAAAAAAATATTTTGATTTAGATAGTAAACAAAATAAAATTTTTAATAACGAAAATTGTTTATATTTACACGACATGTTTGTTGAACCTATTCATAGAAACAAAGGAATTGGAAAAATAGTTTTAAAACAAGCACATAATAAAGCATTAGAAAATGGGTTTGATTATATTGTTTTAGGGACTGAAACCGATAACTTAGTTGCTAATAAACTTTACAATGGTTTTGGTTATAATGAATTTTTAAACCCAGAAGAAAAGTATAAATTTTATTACATAAAACTATAATCATATTATTTTAAAAAAAGAAATGTATAAATAACAAATATTAATTATGAAAATTAAAATTACAGAAAGTCAATTAAAACGGATTATTGAAAAATATACCGAAGAAACAATAATAAAAGAAGCTTGGTATGATGATGTTTTAGATAAGATTGGATTAAATTTTGACACTTTAAAATCTAAAGTTAAAGACGTGTTTAAAAAAGTTACTGGAATTGAACTAGAAGATAAAGATGATGTAGGTACAAATGATGTACCAACAGAAAAAGAAATAGAAAAGAAAATCGAAACAATAAAAAAAGAAACAAATCCAGACAAAGAAGATAAAAAAGAAGACGACAAAATTGTTGATGGTGGTTTAAAAAATATAATCATTGGAGATTCAACGGTTCCATATCTAGATAATGCGATTCAAAAAGCAAGTAGGATAAATAAAAAAGGTGGTGAAAGTTCTTTATGGTTAGGTGGAATGAGCGTTATCTGGTTAATCGGCGCTCTTAAAAAATATCCAATTGATAAGAATGTTAAAAATGTTATTATCAGTATGGGAACAAATGGTGGATTTGGTAAATATCTAAAATACGATGTTAGTGAACTATTTGAATTATTAGAAAAGAAATTTCCAAACGCTGATTTTATTGTTGTTCAGGGAGCCTGGGGTTTTGGACCATTGAAAAATATCAAAGACGAAGATGTGAAAAAATATTATCGAAAATATAAAAATGAAGGTGCAACAGTTGTTGAACCAGCAATCGGAAATAATGAACCACACGGAGATATTCCAATATATAAAAAAATTGCGAAGGTAATTGATGGAATGTTATAATATGAATTTAATAGACAAAATAAAGAAAATCTTAAAAGAAGAATCTACTCGTAAATCAAAGATAATATCTATGATTAAAAATGAAGGTTTTATTAATACATCAAGAGCGGTTGGTGGCATTAGTCATCTTGCCAAAATATTAGGTGAAACACCAGAAATGTTACTTACAAAATACCTAAGTAAAGAAACATTTTCAACCGATGACATTGAAACAGATACCGGTGGTTATAACTTCAAATTTGAATTATTATATGTAAAAAAATCAGAAAGATATGGAAAAGAATACGATTTTGTTTTTGTAATAGAAGAAGGAACAGTTAATCTTATGCACAACTATGATGATTCTTTATGGGATTTATTAGGTGACGATATTAGAAAATTTGATATGTGGTATGAAATAAAATATGAAATCAAAGATATTTTAAGTGACTTTGTTGAAGAACTTACAGATAAAATAAAATTTGATGAATATAGAAGTATAAATGTAAACTATACCCTTAAAAGGAAGAGACCAGTTAGTTATATTAATGAAGAAGAAAAAAAAACAAATCATGGTAAGTTAGAAAATAGAGTTAAAAAAATGATTGAAACTTTAACCAAAGATATTAAATTTCCAGAAAACTTTTATGATTTTATGGTTGATGTTATTGAAGATAAAAAATATAACGAAAAGATTTTAAAAGTTACAGCGGTAATGAAAAAACCTTTTTCACAAGAAGATTCAGATGAAATAGATGATGTTAGAAGAGATATTGTAAGACAAATAAAACCATTCTTCAAAGATATGTTTGATAGTTTTTCATTTGGAAGTACATCAACGTTAGAAATTTATAATAGAAATAAGGATAAAGATTTTTATTATTAAAAATAAATTTCATATCTTTTGGTTATGGACCAAAGAACCAAAAATTATCTTGCCAGAAGAATTGGTATTATTGAAGATAAATTAAATGAACTTTTTTCACCAGCTTTAAATGAATATCTGAACATATATTTATTTTACTGTGAAGAAAGTTTTGTAGATTTAATTGTTTTATTATTAAGAGAAACAGTTGCCGAAGACATACCATTTGAAAAACAAGATTTTTCACATTTCATTATCTACACAGAAATTGGTGAATATATAAAAAATAACTATCAAACAAGAATTACAGAGTATTATTTTAAAAGAAAAAATATTTTGTAAATTAAAAAAATATTTCTATATTTGTAAAATATAAATTTAAACTCTTACCCATGACGCATTCAAAAGAAAATGGGGCCAAATCTAAAAATGGAGTTAGTGCAGAAAAAAAATTCTCTAAACTTACTGGCCTAAAAAAAACAACAAAAAAACAAAAACCTTTTTTTATTAATTCTTACGGGGAAAAACAAATAATCGACTTTGATTTTTCTATAACAATTAATGGTGTTACAATTTTTTTTGACATCACCAACACATATAGAAGTGATAGAGCAAAACAAAAAGGTTACAATTCATTATTAAGTAAATTATTTTTTAATTCTAATTCTAAATTTTATATTGTTGTAAATGATTCAGAAAGAAAAAAAGTAAAAAGAAAAAAAATTGAAGGAATTGATGGTATTATAAGTATGGAAGATGTTTTAAAACTATTTGTTTAGCATATTTATAGTCATGCGAATTGTATTAACAGAATCACAATATAGCGCACTTACAAGAAGATACTCAAGTTTTGTACCACTGGATGAACTTGTTGATTTGTTTATTGCTTTTTTAGACCCAAGAAATTATAAAACATTTGATTTGTTTTATGTAAAAATAAAAGAACATACAACAGATAGAATTGTAAGAGATATGTTAAGAAAAGATATGCTTGGCACTTCAGATTATGTAAATAACGAAATGAATGACTTAGTTGAAAAAATCAAAAACAATGTACATTCATATATTGATAATAATTTAAAAGACAAGATAAAAAAAGTCTATGAAAGACATTCGAAAAAGAAATCAAACATTGATGAGGTTGAATTAACAGAAAGATGTTGGAAAGGATACACCCAAAAAGGAATGAAAACAATGTTCGGAAAGCGATACCCTAACTGTGTAAAAATAAAAAAGTGATGAACCTACAAGAATCAATAAGAAGAATATTAAGGGAAGATGATTATTCTCCAGCAGGAAAAGAAATCATACCCAATTCAATTATTGTTCATAAATCTAATCCAATGTTTAGAGATAAAATAATGGAACAGGGACTTAAAGTAAGGGCGGGGGAATGTTATAAAATATATGTGGGTTATGGAGTTAAATGTAAACCAGCAATATTTGCAACCAACTCAACAAATAAAAGAGCGTGGTTTGATTCAACATATGATGATGATATATGGTTTATAGACACAAGAATGATTCCTGATGTTAAGTGGTATAAAGATAGACACTTTGAGTCAAGATCAAAACATATTGTAACATTCCAAGACATACCAAAAGAAGCGATAACTTTAAAATATGAAGGAACAGGAAGTGGAGATGTAAAAAAATGGAACAAAGATTCGCCGAACCTACAAGAATCCATAAGAAGAATATTAAGGGAAGAAATGGGAAACTATAAATATGAAAACCCATACATATATGATAATCCAGAGTTAGTTCAGATGATTGAAGATGTCATATATCCCTCTTCATTTATTTGTAGTTTTGTAGCATCGGCAATAAAAATGTTAGAAGGAAATAAAATTAGAGTTTATGGGTTTAGTACGATGGAAAACCCAGACGCCAAATATTTTACTGAAGATTATGGTGAAGATAGTGATGAAGGACATCATTTTGCGGTTATGAATGATAGATATATAATAGACCCATGGGTTTATGAAAATATTGGTAGAAGTGTTTTTGATTTGGGAAATAAAGAAGATAAAGATATGATTAGATACATATATGGTGATGTGAATAGATGGACTGACATTACAAACCGTATAGATGATTTTAAACAGTTGTTTCCAAAGACATATCAAGAATTAATAGATTTTTATAAAAATATATTATGAACCTACAAGAAAACATAAGAAGAATATTAAGGGAAGAACTAAATGATCGGGGAGACTGTAATATTATCTATGTCCCAGAACAAATATCTAAATTAGATAGGTTTTCAAATCTGTGGGATATGGTAGTCAATGAAATTGATGAATTG
>Ga0194129_10002301_pt1 | contig 28990 bp, 21 predicted proteins | sample TA2KigCa35mmetaG_FD_150862 | JGI IMG/M metagenome (GOLD analysis project Ga0194129, IMG submission 150862) | Freshwater microbial communities from Lake Tanganyika, Tanzania - TA2015038 Kigoma Deep Cast 35m | ecosystem: Environmental > Aquatic > Freshwater > Lake | place: Tanzania: Lake...
CATGTCACTGGCTTTCTCGTGGGCTTCGGCACAACGCTCGTCGTCGCGATGGTCCACGGTGAGTGGGCAACGCTGAAGGTGTTCGTTGAGCTCGCCGCCGAGAGCGCGTGGCCGATACTGTTCGCCTTCGCTGTTGTCGGCGTTGCTCAAGCGATGTCGCAAGACACGCTCACGCCGCTCGCGGGAAAAGGCTCTCTCGTGCGCCGCGCTGTCATCGGCACAGCGGTCGGGCTGCCGACACCGCTGTGCTCGTGCTCAGTCTTACCGATGTACACGACAGCTCGTCGACGCAACATCTCTGCGCCGGCAGCGATGGCCTTTCTCGTCGCTGCGCCGGAGATCGGTGTGCCGGCGATCGTGTTGAGCGCGTCGATGCTCGGTGGGCCGCTCACGATCGCACGCACGGTCGGCGCAGCAGTGATCGCCATCGTCGTCGGCGTGCTCGTCGGCCGCCTTGCCGAAGGGAAGGCGGCGGCGACGTCGTCGCCGCTGCCGTCAGAGCAGGCCTCGCCGCACGTGCCGCGCTTCAATGAGATTCTTCGCGGTGCGCTCGACGCTGCCGACCACACGGTCCCCTGGATCGTCGTCGGCCTCGTCCTGGCTGCGACCTGCACCGGGCTCGTGTCAGCGCTCATGCTGCGTGGGCTGCCGCCAGGCGTTGACGTCGTCGCGGCGACGGTCGTCGGCCTGCCGCTCTACGTCTGTGCGTCTGGCTCGACGCCACTTGCGACTTCGCTGCTGGCCCAAGGGGTATCTCCTGGCGCCGTCATCGCCTTTCTCTGGGCTGGGCCAGCGACGAACGTGACGACGGTGGGCTTGCTCACCCGTCTGCATGGCGCTCGCGTGGCCGGCGCCTTCGCGGTGACCATCGGGCTGTGCGCCATCGTGCTTGGGCTCGCCATCAACGCGCTCGGTATCGGCGCCAACGTCGCGACCCACGCCGCGGACGCGCCATTGAGCCCGCTCGACCTCGCTGGTCTGGTCGGTCTCGTTGCGCTCGCGGTGGTGTCGCTGTGGCGACAAGGCGCCCAGGGTGCACTCGCCCAGCTCTCGCTCTCCGTAGAGGGTGACTGCCCCATCCACGGTACAGACTGCCGCGGATACACAGGCTCGCTGAAGTCGGCGACGATGATGACGGCGCCGGTCGACACGTTGACGCTGAGGCTTTCGACGAAACCACGTCGCGGGCTCGCGCCGCCGACGGGAACAACGAAGGCGTCGTGATTGCCGCTCAGCGCGGAAAATGGTCGCGCGGCGTTCTCGCGTAGTTCCGTTCCCAGTCGTTCGCCGGCACCACGATCGCCGAGTGTGCGACGAAGCGGCGCGCGAGCCGGGCGGTCGCGAGGTGGTGATCGATGGTTGCCGACCAGGAGACCGTCGGCGGCTGGGCTGACTCGCCGAGCGCGTCGGTGGTGAAGCGGAGCATCGGATCGGCCACGAGGTTGGCGAACGGGCTGCACCGACTCCGGTACGTCGACACGTCGATGTCGTCGTTGACGTCTCCGATGACGAGGGCCCAATCGCTGGCGTGCTCCTCCGCGAGCCACTCGTGGAGCGCATCGGCGGCTCGCGCCCTACGTCGCCAGCCGTCCTCACTGGCCATCGCCTTGAAGTGCGCCCCGACAATGTCGAGCGTGCGCCGTCGGCCACGCTCCGTGAATGACCGCGACACCTCTTATTGGGGGGCGACCAGCGAACGCCCACGTCTCGTCAGCGAGGATCACGCGCGCATGCGTGAGCTCGAAGCGCTCACGAACCAGCAGGGCGACTTTCTGCTCGCCTGAGCCGTAGGCGCCTCCACCGTCGGCGAGCTCGTCCGTCACCAGGAGGCCGCGGTCGCCGGGTAGAGACGCGACCAGCACCGCGAACGCTTCTTCCGACACGACCTAGACGAGACCGACGATGTCGGCGTCCGTGCGTCTGACCACCGCCGCCGCACGCGCCTGCCGCAGCGCCTCATTCAAGGGGCCGCGCGCTCGCCAAACCATTCGATGTTCCAGTTCGCAATATCGATGGTGTCGGCGGCCGAGCGTGGCCTCGAGGCGGATAGGAAAAACAGGGGCACTTTCCGCAGAGCCACCCCGCGCCGCCTTCGGGGAGAACCAGGCCTGACCCCCTGCGAAGACACCGCGGCGATGAACAGGTCCGCGTCCGCGTACCGCCTCGACTGGGCGGCCCTGCTCAAGCGCGTCTTCGCCGTCTCTGTCATGGTCTGCTCGCGCAGCGACGGGGGCCGATGAAGGTCATCGCCACCATCGAGGAGCCCACCGTCGTCAAAGCCATCCTCACCCACCTCGGTCTGCCCGCCGAGCCGCTCCCCGCCGTACACGCGCGAGCCCCGCCCACGACGGGGGAGATGTTCGAAGACCCCTGAAGCAATGGTCACCGGGGGGCCAACGGTCCTTGCCCGTCGATGCTGTGACATTCGACGGGCGGAGCCGTGTCGCAGCCCGCCCGGGAGCGGCGTCGCCGGTTGCCCTGGGTCGTGGGGCCACGCTCGTGACGGGCCACCGGAAGCACGACGAGCGGCTCTCTGGACTCGTGCTTGAGGACTGGCTGCGGCCCTGCAGCGGAAACCAGTTGGATTGATGCTTCGCCCCGGGCGCGGTCGCCTGTTCAGTGACACCGGTGCAACAATCATAGATCCGGCGCACCATGCGTGCGCCGGCCCCGAAAACACCAGCATGAACCGCCTTCGGTCTCGTGCATCGATGGGCCCCGGGGCCACGACTCGGTCGCCGACCGCTGCGGTTCCGTCCACGCCGTCGTCGGCGACGCCGACCGCCGCGGCGGCGGATCCCGCGGCGCGCGAGGCCCTGCGGCGGTCGCTGCCCGAACTGCCGGCGCCGGGGTCGACGTTGCAGATCGTGGAGAACGGACCGCGTCAGGGGGTGAACCGCAAGCACGTCCTGCAGGACGAGGCGGGCCGTCGGTACTTCTGGAAGGCGCAGGACGCCGCGGGCTTCGCGCTGCAGCGCACGCTGCTGGCCCAGGCGCTGCGGGGGCGCGCGGGCGAGGCGGTCGTGCCCGTCCGGCCCCATGACCTCACGGTGGCGGGACAGACGACGCAAGGGCTGCTGGCGCCGTTCGTGGCGTCGACGGGCAGCCTCGACTACGCCGTGCGCACGTTCACTCCGGCCGAGCGCCACGCGGTGCTGGCGGACCTGCCGTGGGCTTTCTTCCTCGGCAACTGGGACACCAAGCCCGACCAGTACCTGCGCGTCCACGGCACCGCCGTGAACATCGACTGGGACCAGGCGCTGTCCGACTTCGGCCGTGCGCAGCCGCGGTACGACCGGCACACCCGGGCGCACTTCTCGCCCTTGATCCCGCCGGTGCAGGCGGCGCTGCTGCTCGAGTGGGTGCATGGCCGCACCGACGCCAATCTCGACGTCGTGCGGGACAGCGCGGCGCGCATCGCCCGGCTCACCGACGAAGACCTGCAGCAGGCGGCGCAGCCCCTTGTCGACGCAGCCTTCGGCGATGGCGGCGCCGGCCTACCCGGCCTGCGCGACCCGGCAGCGGTGTGGGCGGCCCTGCAAGGCCGGCGCGACCGCGTGGTCGACGAGACCGATCGCCTGCTCGAGGCCCTGCGGGTCGAGCGCGCCCGCCACGGTCGCCCCCTGGCCGCGCTGGACGTCCGCCTGCTGGCCGGCCGCGCCGAGGATGCGAGCCTGCGGGCGGCCATCGCCGTCGCCCGCTCGCCGCTGGTCGAGTGGCTGTATGCCGCCCGGCAGGCAGTGGGCTCGTTGCGCCGCCCGCACCCCGACGACGACGTCGGGCCGGTGGGCACATCGCCCGCGACGTCATCGTCGGCGTCGTGAAACGGGCCACAGGCCGTACTGGTCCGGCGGGTCGGAGGCGTGCTCGCCAACGCCGGCCTCGAGCGCGTGGAACTCGACGCCGAGGTCCAGTGTCGCGCGCTCGACGCGCTGCTCGAGGGCGCCGAGCGCATGCTCGAGCAGCACGTCGAGGCGCGTGCGCGGTCGCGCCCGCGACAACGCCGCCTCAGCCGGCGCGGGCGGCGAGCTTGCGCACCAATGCCTCGCCGACGGCGGCGGCCGACGCGGGGTTCTGGCCGGTGACGAGGTTGCCGTGCTCGACGACCAGCACCTGCCACTTTGACTTCTTCTGATACGTCGCGCCGAGCTTGAGCATGCGCTCCTTGAGGACGGCGACGACGACGGCGACGACGCGCATCAACGACGACGACGCAGCGGATAGCGGTGGCGGCGCGGGCGGGCTACCCGACGACGGCGCAGGCGATGAAGGCGCTGCGGCCGGCGGTGGCGCGGCTGTGGGCGGCGGGCGGGTGGTCGTCGTCGTGATCGCCATCGGCGCGGCGGCGGCGGCGTCAGCGGGGCAGGAACGTGACGCCGTGGCGGGCGCGGATCTCGTCGCGCCGGCGCTCGCGGTCGGGGTCGTCGGGCGACAGCTGCTGCAGCTCGGAGACGAGGTCGTCGAAGCCGCCGGGCACGAAGACGTTCAGGAACCGCGTCGTCTGGTCGGTGTAGTTGGCGAAGGCGTGCGGCACGCGCCGCGGGATGAACGCCATGGCGCCGGGCTCGGCGACGAAGGCCTGCTCGCCGCACTGCAGGTGCAGGCGCCCCTCGAGGATCGCGTACAGCTCGTCGTCGCCGTCGTGGACGTGCAGCGGCACGCCCTCGCCGGGGGCGAGGGCGACCTCGAAGGCGCACAGGGCGCCGCCGGTGCTGGCGCTCGGCAGGCGACACAGCAGGCCGCCGCCGAAGTCGCGGCCGGCGCCGGGGGACACGAACACGTGCTTCATCCGGACTCCTTCGGGGGATGTGGGCGCCTGCCGACGACGCGGGCGCACGACGGGGAGGCGGCCTCAGGGGATCATCACCAGCTTGCCCGTGAGCGGATAGGCGAAGCAAGGTTTCCGCTGAACCACCCCGCGCCGCCCTTTGGGGAACCAGCCCTGATGCCCTGCGAAGACACCGGCGACGCCGCTCCGCGACGGTGTCTCCACCGCCGGCGGCGGCGCGGTCGACGGACACTGCGTCGGCGGGCTCTCGATGGGCGGCGTTGGCACCACCTTCGCCCGCAGGCGGCTGGTCGGACGCGCGAAAAGCGGCGCTATCGGTGGCGATCGTTGCTCCGCAGAATTTTCGTCAGCGGGTCCTCGTTGCGCGCATCGACGCAGAGGATGCCGATGGGTGTTGGTCCGCACAGGAGGCGGTCGTCGTCGATGACGGCGTTGTGGGGAAGCAAATAGACGGTGGCGGCACGTGGCCCGCGGGCCATCTCGTCGGGCAGGCCATCGCAATAGGCAACCAGGAAACGCTTGCGCGGCCGTGCCGCATATCCGGCGTTGACGGACCACCCCATCTTCGCCGCGACCCACGACGGAAGGCCATCGCGAACGCCATCGCGCGCGTCGCTGCCCGCGCAGTCGATGCCAAGGCAGGCCGGCGGCAACACCTCCAAGCGGTCATAGCGTTCGGCGGCCGGCGCGAGGAACGCGATGTCGGGCATCGACGCCGCTTCGACGTGCTCAGGTGCGGGGACGACGTCGATCAGCTGCAGCAGGGTGCCCGATGCGAGGGCGACCATGCGAGATCGCGCAGGCAGGCGGCCGATCAAGAGGACGGCGGTGATGGTGACGACGTAGGCAAGCGGCCAGCCAAAGCGCCCGGTTGCGCGCAGCGCCTGCGAGCGCCCGGTGCCGCGGCGGTCGAGGTTCATCCGCCAAGCCCTCAGCGAGCGTGCGTCAACGCCGTGCGCGCGCGACCAGCCCACCGCGTCGCCGCCGGCGACGGCCACGGCCCGCAGGCACCGCTGTGCGTCGGCCTCGTCGCGAATCTTCCGCCCCGCCATGCCGGACCTCCACGTGGCCCGCATTGTCCGGGCACGGCGGAGATCGGTCATCCCGGCGTCGCTGATGGGTCACCAGCGCGCTTACGAGCGGATCGACGAGGTGGGCAAGCGACGAGAGGTCAACGAGCTCGACCGCGCCACAGAGCGTTCGCAGACCCCGCGTCACGGCGGATAGGAAGAACAGGGGCACTTTCCGCTGAACCAGTGCATGGCGCAGATGGCGCTGTGGGAGTCGGCCACCAAGGGCAAGGACGAGACCACCGGCATGAGCTACGAGGCCGGCCAGGTCTACGTGCTGCCCAAGAAGCTCGACGAGAAGGTGGCGCGCCTCCACCTCGCCAAGGTGGGCGCCAGGCTCACCACGCTCACGGACAAGCAGGCCTCGTACATGGGCCTCGCCAAGGACGGCCCGTTCAAGCCCGAGCACTACCGATACTGAGCGTCATCCACGGGAGCACGGCGTGACGCGTGCTGCGCCGTGAGGTGCTGAACAGAACGACGAAGCGGCCCGCCAGGGCCGCTTCGTCGTTTGTGCCACTTCGGGCCGTCGAATGGCTCGCGTGATCGGTGATCGCTGCCGAGGCGCGCCGTTGGCAAGGCGCACCGCAGGACCTGATCACAGCCATGGTCTCAGCCAGCCTGAGTCTGAACCTCAGCCCGACCCGGTGGATCAAACGAGGGCCGGATTGTCATCGAGCGCCAGCGCACCCCGCGCGTCGGGTTGCCACACCCGCGGCGCCGGCTCGCCCGCCTTGTGGCCATCGCGCGCAAGCCATGCCTGGTTCTCGGGGTCGGTGCGAAAAGCGATGGCGCGGGCGACGCCGCTCTCGATGCGCGTCGAGAAGTTGCCGGAGAACAGAAGCTCCTTGAGCGCCGGATCAAGCACATCGAGCTGCTCGATGAGGCCGATGCGCGCGAGGTTGCGCGCCACGTCGAGGCGGCTGTTCTCGGCGGGGTTTTGCGTGGTGGCGATGGTGTCGGAGCCGAAGTAGATGCGGTCCTTGTTCTTGTGCAGGAACGCCGCCCACCCCGCGAGGTCCTCGCGCATGTACGCATGGATGGCGTCCCACGAGATGTCGATGGTGACGTTGGGCGCACGATCCAAAACGTCCTGGAGCGTGTCGAGGTATCCCGGCGGCATCTGCACCGTGTAGCCGAGGCCGGCGTGAGCCCAGATGATCTCCGTGTCGGGATTGCGATTCGCGTAGGCGATGAACGGCTCGACGTTCTCGCGGTTCGAGGGCAGCAAGAACGTCGCCAGGTTCGACGTCACCTTGTTGAGGCCCTGCGCCGGCGTGCCGCTGTCGCAATGGATGATGACGGGCATGCCCGTCTGGCCGATGGTGTGGGTCCACGCATCCAGGTTCTTGAGCTGGTCCTTGGACATGCGGCTGAGCGGGACCTGGCCACCCATCTCGTGGACCACCTCCTTGGAGAGGTTGGTCTCCCCCCAGATCGCTTGCAAGGCGCCGCGACCGAGGCCGTAGTCGTCCTCGACGCTGTTGAGGGCGCGCAGGGAATCAAAGACGTTCCGCTCGCTGCCGGCCGCCATGGGATTGCCGGCGGTGAGGCCGAGGATGTAGTCGCGAGCGATGACATCGCTGCCATGAAGCTGCCGTTCGGCGCACACGAGGGCCGCGTGGTTCTCTGCGTGCCATCGATCGATGACGACATCGGGATAGTGCAGATCGCAGTCGACGAGCGAGGTGACGAACTCCAGCGTGGCGGTGCCCGGCGGGACCTTCACGCCCATCTTCTGCTCGAATTCCTCGACGGTCATGGAGAAGGGCGAGGTGACCTGATTGCCGTACCGATCAAACGCGATCTGATCATTGTGGATGACGCCATCCTGGATGACGGCCTTGCCGAGGATGGTCCGACCGTTTTCGTCGCGTGAAAGATAGTAGCCAGGAATCTGCGTGCCCGACGGCGAGACCGTGGTCCACGTCTGTCCGGGCTTTGGCGACGGCAGGTGAGGTTCCACGGCGAAGACCACGGTCTTGCCGGACTTCGCCTGCGCGAGCAGGCGATCCACCAACCACCGCGTCTCCTCGGCAGCGTTCCCGCGCACGCCCTCGGGCATGTTGCCGCCAAACCTCATCTCGTAGGTGCCAAAGCCTCCCTTTGCGCCATGGGTCTCGTGCGAGTGCGTGTCGTGGATGGTCTTGGGCAAACGACCAAAGCGCGGATCGATCATGCGCAAGATGGGCAGGAAGCCCGCGCTCGCCAGCGACGCCAGCTTCGGATGGCGCACCAGGAGGTCCCGCTGCGCCTGCAGCAGCGCCTGGGTCTGGGCTGCGATCTCCCGCGGCACCGGACGACGCATGGCCCGCTGGTAGGCCGCATCAGTGTCGCCCGGCAGCGGATCTGTTTGGGCGCGCAGGGCCCGCTCCTGTTCGGTGAGCCTGGGTGCCATCCGCAGCGCCGCGATCTGGGCGGTCAGCCCTGGCCGCGCGCTGTCCACGCCGCGTCGCATGGACTCGACCACGCTCCTGGACACGGGTGAAGGTGCATCCGCTGTCGCACCGTGCGCATCGATGAGGCCGCGGCGCGCCGCATCGGCACCCTCGAGCTCGACGGGCGCGGCGCCGCCACGCACGGTGGCGTCAGGCTTCAGGTCAGGCTTCAGGTCAGGCTTCACGTCAGGCTTCACGTCAGGCTTCACGTCAGGCTTCACGTCAGGCTTCACGTCAGGCTTCACGTCAGGCTTCACGTCAGGCTTCACGTCAGGCTTCACGTGACTGAGGGCGGGCCAACGGCGCGGGGCGCCCACGATTTTATCCACCATCAACCACCTCAGAAACTGCCGACGCTGGGCGAGAGGCCGCCGCTTCAGGCATCGCGCGGTCGGTCCCAGCGGTCAGAGACAACAAAGGCGCACGCAGGTCATGAACAGAGCGACGCCCCATCAATTGGTCACATAGACGTAGAGGAGACACATCTCGTCGTCCGAGTTCTCGCCCCACCTCACCATCGTACTCGTGGTGTTGTTCCACGTACAGGACATGGTGAGGTGCCCCGGGGCGGTTCGCCGAGCAGCCCTGAACAGGCCAAGCGACGTGGCGTCGACGCGACGATCGAACGCGGCATCGCGCCCGGCGTCCGCGCCCTCGCCGAGCGCACGAAAGACCGGGTCGCGCGCGAACTCGGCGTGCAGGTAGCGCGACGCCGGCAGCTCCTCGGGCAGATCGCGTCGACACGTCGGTCCGCTCAGGTTCGCGACGCTCAAGCGCGCAAACTCCGCCTCGATGCGTCGCTGGGCCATCGCCGCATCGCCGCCGCTCGACGTCAACAGCTCCTCGAAGCGCAAGCGACGCGCGTCACGCAGCGCCCGGACGATGATCGCGCTCCCCTGGCTGAACCCGACAAGCTGCAGCGACCCACCACACCGCATCGTCGCCAGCACCCGCTCCACGACGGCGCTGACGGCAGGGTTTGTCCCCTGGTCGTGGAAGTCGTCCTTCAGCTGGCGCAGGTCTTTGTGCCAGTCGGCCAGGCGGGCGGCGACCTGCAGCCGCGGGTGTCCCGGGAACTGCCGTGTCTCCGTGGCGTTGTAGACGAGGTCGACGCTGGCCCCCCGCACGTCCGCCACGTGGCGCGCGGCAGCACGCGCGTCGTCGAGGTTTGTACCGGCGCCGTTTACGAACACGCACGTCGTCGCTGCGACCGTGGGCGCAACGCGCGGCCGCGAGGGCGCCACCGGGAACGTCCGCCCATCGAACCCGAGCATCGAAGCCGCCGCCCGCGCGGCGTGGGGGCGGAGGAGGAGGTCCGCCGCCCCGGCGGCCAACGCAAAGACGTCGCGCTTGACGACGTCGCGAACGAGGGCCGGCAAGGCGCCGGAGGCGGCCCGTCCGGTCTCGACGACCGGCGCTCCGATGGGGGCGGGACGGAGTCGGTCGCGAACGACCAGGGAGCCAGACATGACGCGCCTCGATGCCGGGGTATCGCCGCTCGTCCCGCGGGGGGTGCGTCGCCTCCGCCCAGTGAAGGATGGTCACGACGTCGGTCGCGTGTCGGAGTGCCGACCGCTCCGGCGTGCGCGGATAGGATGAACAGGGGCACTTTCCGCAAAACCACCCCGCGCCGCCTTCGAGGGGAACCAGGCCTGACCCCCTGCGAAGACACCGGCGACGCCGCTCCCGGGCTGGCTGCGACAAGGCTCCGCCCGTCGCATGTCACAGCATCGACGGGCGAGGACCGTGGGCCCCCCGGTGACCTTTGCTTCAGGGGTCTTCGAACATCTCCGCCGTCGTGGGCGGAGCCTGCGCGTTGACCGCGGGGAGCGGCTCGGCGGGCAGACCGAGATGGGTGAGGATGGCCTTGACGACGGTGGGCTCCTCGATGGTGGCGATGACCTTCATCGGCCCGTCGCAGCGCGAGCAGACCATGACAATGACGGCGAAGACGCGCTTCAGCGCCGGCGGCTGGTCGGCGCAAACACGCCGTAGAACCTGGTGAGGTTCGCGTACATGGGCGGGATCAAGGGGGGCGCGCGCTGCCTGCCGCTGGTGCGCGATCATGTGGATCGCATCGCCACCGTGGAGGACGAGGAGGTGGCGCGGGCGATCCTGCTCCTGCTCGGGCGGGACAAGACCGTGGCCGAGGGCGCGGGGCCAGCGGCGGTGGTGCGTGGACGCCTCGACCTGCAGGGCAAGAAGGTGTGTGCCGTGGTGTGCGACGGGAACATCGACGTGAATGTGCTGTCGCGCATCATCGAGCGCGGCCTCGTGGAGTCAGGCCGGCCGGCACGTCTCGAGGTCCTCGTCCCAGACCGCCCCGGCGCTCTTGCCGAGATGCTCGCTGAGGTGGCTCGGCAGCGCGACAACGTGGTGGAGGTGCACCACGAGCGGGCCTTCGCCCGCGGCCACCTTGGGCAGGTGGTGGTCGAGACCCGCGGGTCCGAGCACGCTCAGGAGCTCATCGCCGGGCTCGCACAGCTCGGGCATGAGGCCGTGCTTGTGAATGACGGGCGCAAGAGCCGGGCGGGCGGGTGACGACGGCGGTGCACGAGGGCCGCCCCGCACGAAGAGTCACAGCAGCTGCGCGGCGCTACCGCGGCCACTCGAGCCGCACCGTCGAGGATGCGCCGCGCCCGCTCGCCATGGGCGCCGTGCAGATCACCGGGTTGTATTCGGTCCCCGTGGCGCCTGGGGGCAGGGCGCAGGTGAACGAGCCGGTGGTGCGCCTCGCGTCGGGCGCGAGGTTGATGTTCGCGTGCTCGGTGCCTGACGCCGTGGTCCGCATCACCCGGACCCAGTTCACCCCCGCGTCGGCCTGGAGCTGCGCGCCGCACAGGCGCGCGAACCAGCTGCGCTCCACGCGCACGCGGTACGTGTTGGGACCGATCTGCTCGGGGACGACCTGCTGGTGGAAGGCGCGCGGGAACCACCCGGTCCGCTGCAGCACGTCTGGGACGATGGCGCCCGGCACCCACCAGCGCGTCGCCACGTCACGCAGCTCCGCGGCCACGGGCACGGTGTTCGCGTCCGGCATCTCGAGGAGGAGCTCGGGACCATCACCGCGGCGGGCGTCGCTCACTCGCGCGGCGAGCACGCGGGCGGTGTTGTCGCGCGGCGGGGCCGGCAAAGGGCGGTCGAAGCCGTCGGCAGCACGGGTGGGCGCTTGCGGGCCGGCCAGCTCACGCGTCGGCGCGGCCGGTGCTGCGGGGCTGACGCGGCCCGCCACTGAACGGTCGAGAACGGGCCGAAGGGTCGAGGTGTTCAGGCTTGGCATGGAGTCTCCGTATGTAGGTTCATTGCCTACGGCTGACCACTGTATCGGCGCCGCGGGCATCCGGTTGCGTGCACGGTGGGCGAACGCACTCCGGATCATGCGGAGAGGGAGAACAGGGGCGCTTTCCGCTGAACCACCCCGCGCCGCCTTCGGGGGGAACCAGTCCTGACCCCCTGCGAAGACACCGGGCACTGAGTCGGCGGCGGGTCGCCCGGCTTCGACGCGGAGCAGAGCGACGGCGGTAGAATGGATGGATGAGCTCACTGCTTGCGTTGGCTGCGTCCGCCCGGCCGCTTGTGCGCGCCGCGGCGCTGGCTCTGTTTGTCGTCGTCGGGAGCGGCGCCTGCGTGTTCGATCCCGCGCCCTCGGGCGACGCGGCGATCGCCTGCGACGACGGCGACGAGTGCCCTGACGGGCTCGTGTGCGCGCGCGCCGTGCAGCGCTGTGTCGAGGCGGGCCGTGAGACCGAGGCCCCGCAGGCGACCTTCGCCGGCGCGCCGGCGACGCCGCTGCCCGCCGGCGGCGGCGTCGTGCTGGCGGTGACGCTGTCCGAGCCGCTGGTCGCGCCGCCGGCCGTCGTCGCGCTGCAGGACGCCGCGGTGAGCGACGCGGTCGTCGTCTTCGGCGCGCCAAACGCCGTGCCCTACCGCGTCGACGACGACGACGACGGCGACCCGCTGACCTGGACGCTGCGCTACGTGGTCACCGGCGACGAGCGGCCGGCGAGCGGGGCGCTCCACGCCGTCGACGCGTTCCTGCTGAGTCCACCGACCGCGATCGTCCTCGTCGACGTCGTCGGCAACCGCGCCGTCGTCCCTGTGCCCGGCTTCGCCATCGATCTCGTCGCGCCGGTCGTCACCGTCGCGCTCGAGGAGGTGCTCGCGCAGCCGGTCTGGGAGAGCGCGCCGCCAGACGAGTACGCGGTCGGCGGCCCCGCGCCGGTGACGGTGCGCGGCGGGGCGACGCTGCGGCTGACGGTCCGCGCCCACGAGCCCCTCACCGCCCCCGCGCTCGCGCTCCGGACCGTGGCCCCCGACGGCGCCGGGACCGCGCACAGCGTCCCGGCGGAGACGACGACGAGCGCCCAGCTCACGTGGACCCTCGCGGCTCCGGTCGTCCATGGCACGAGGCTCGAGCTGTCACTGGAAGCGATCGCCGACCGCGCCGGCAACGCGCTGGGCGCGCCGCTGCTGCCGTCGCTCATCGTCGACGCCACGCCGCCCGCCGCGCCGTCGTTCTCGACCAGCGCCGCGCGGCTGTCGAGCGCGGTGGGCGACGTCACCGTCACCGCGCACGGCGAAGGCGTCGCCGACCTCGTCGTCGAAGAGGACGGCGGCGGCGCCCTGGACTGCGCGCAGGCCACCCAGGTGACCGACGCGACCGACGGCGCGCCGCGCATCGACCTCGCCTGCACGCTCGACGTCGCCGTGGAGCAGGAGGCGAGCGCCCTGTTCCGCGCCAGCGCCCTCGACGCCGTCGGCAACGCCGCGGCCTACTTCCTCGCCCTGCCGTACGACACCCGACACCCGCGGCTCGTCGACGGGGCGACGGCGACGATGAGGACGACGATGGCGCCCGGCGACCCGCTCGAGGTCGTCGCCGTCTACGACGAGCCGGTCACCGGCGCCGTCCTGCTGAGCGCCGACGACGGCGCGACACAGCGCGTGTCGATCGATCGGGCCGGCGAGGTGCTGTCGAGCCGGGTGCTCCTCGCGCCGGCGCTGCGCGCGGCCGAGAGCATCACCGTCAGCGTCACCGACGTCGCCGATGCGTTCGGCAACCCCGGCGCGGCACCGGCGCCGCGCGTCGTCGTGATCGACCGCGTCGCGCCGGCGGTGCGCGCGCTGCGCTTCGCGCCGGCGGTGGTCGCGCCGGGGGACGAGGCCCGCGCGTGCGTCACGCTCGACGCGGCGGACGACGACGCCACCCTCGTCCTGGCCGTCGACGGCGAGCGCGACAACGGCGCCGTCTTCGCCGCCGGCGAGCGCGCCTTCGAGCGCTGCGCGTCCGTGATCGCCGGCGACGTCGACGAGCACGTGATCTCGGTGACCGCGACCGACGCCGTCGGCAACGCCGGCGCCACCGTCGCGGTGCTGCGCGTCGACCGCCGCGGGCCGAACCTCGTCGGCTCCTCGGTGTCGTTCATCGCCGGCGCGCGCAGCTTCGTCACCGACCTCGATCGGCTCGGCCCATCGAGCACCGCCGCGCTGCAGGTCGTCTTCGACGAGCCGGTGGCCGCGGTAGCGGCCGACGCCGACGACCTCGACCTCGGCCCCGTCACGCCCTGCCCGCTCGAGCCGGAGCGCTGCCTGACCGTGTCGGCGCGCGGTCCGAAGACCGCGCCCTCGCCGAGCGAGCGGGCCGAGGTCCGCTTCGACGTCGTCGATGCGTTCGGGAATCGCGCGACGGCGACGGTCGGCGTCGCGATCGATTCGGTGCCGCCCGTCGTCGACGACCCCGACGCGCTCCTGCTCGTGCGTCAGCCCGAAGGCCGCATCGACGAGCGCGCGCTCGCTGATGGACCGGTGACTTCGGCGCCGGGCGTGGCGCTCGTGCTGTCGCCGACGCTGCGCGCGCTCGGGGCCGAGCCGGTGGTCGCCGTCGTGCTCGACGGCCCGACCGTCGACTCGGTCGAGTACTGCCGCGTGCCGCTCGCCGGGCGGACGGCCGACAGCGCGCCGGTGGTGTGCGGCCTGCCCGGGCGCGACCGCGCCGACGTCTACGTGCTGCTCGTCGACCGCGCGGGCAACGCTGCCCCGGCGACGCGCGTCCGCCGCGGTCGCTTTTTCGGCTCGACCGCGGCAGACGCCGCCGCGGCCGGCACGCCCGCGGCGACGCTGACGCTGCTTCGGACGGGGGGGCTCGCGCGTTTCTCCGAGACGCGCGACGATCCGATCGGGCTGCCGCCGCGCGCCGGCGACGAGGTCGCTCACGCAATCGCCCAGCGCCGTTTCGGGACGCGCATCGGCAGCGGGCGGCTGCCGCTGGCCAATAGCCCGCCGCCGCCCGGCGGCCGCACCCGCGGCGCGTTCGACCCGCGCACCGGCCAGAGCGTGCTCGCCGGCTTCGTCGACGACGACAGCGGCGCACTGCGCGCGCTGTCCTTCGACGGCGAGGTGCTCGCGGGCGCGGGCGGCGCGCTCGCCCTCCACGACCTTGCCTTCGACGTCGACGGTCGCGTGTGGCTCGCCCGCGCCGACGGCCTGCTCGTCGTCGCCGAGGACGCCGCCGGCGCGCAGGCCGTCGAGGTCTTCTCCGGCATGTCGACCACCGTGGTGCAGGCGCTCGCGATCGACGCGCAGCGCCGCGTGCTCGTCGTGGGCGACGTCGCCACCGCGGCGCTCACCGTCGGCGATCCCCCCGTGGAGGACGGCGGCGAGCTCATCGCCCTGGGCGCGGCGACCACGGTCGAGCCGGCCGTCCGCTCGACTAGACCGGGCGAGCCGGGCGCCGGTGATCCTGGCACGTTTCCGCCCGCCGCGTCGCCGTGGCTGCTGCTGTCGTCCCAGGGTGGGGTCCTCGCGCACGCGGCGTCCTTGCCCGGCGGTCCGCCGGTCCTGTCCCACGCCGCCGTCGCCGGCGACGACGTCGGCTTCGTCGTTTACGGCGGCCGCGACCGCCGCGGCATCGCTTGCTCGACGACGTACTCGCTCGAGCTGTTCGACGGTGCGAGCGCCTGGGTGACGACGCCGCGCGCGGAGAGCGCCGCGGCGCCGCCGGCGCTCGTCGGCCACACGCTGACGACGACCGGACACGGCATCGTGCTGGCCGGCTGTGGCGACGAGCTCGACGATGCCAGCTGCGGTCTGTGGCTGTGGGACTGGAGCGCGCACGCATGGCAGGCCCTGCGCGCCGACCGGCCGCTGCGCCCGCAGGCGGTCGCCGGCACCGTCGAGAGCGCGCTGCTCGTGGTCACCGCCGACGCCGCGTTCGCGGTCAGCCTCGATCCGGCCGCGCGCAAGGCGACGAGCCGGCCGCTGCCGACGTTGTCGCCGCTGCCCGCAAGCGGGATCGCCGCTACCGGTGGTGGTGGTGGTGGTGGTGGCCGGCTGTGCGCGTTCGCGGGCAGCAGCGGGCCTCAGGTGGCGTGTCGCATCGACGGGATCTGGCGCCCGCTCGTGGTCGATGGCGCAGCGCCGCTGGCCGGCAGCACGCCCCACGCGGTGACCCTCGCCGACGACACGGTGCTGGTGGCGTCCCGCTCGACGGCCGACGCCTTCGTCGTCACCGTCGACGCGGCGTCACGTGCCGCGAGCGGCGCGGCGGTCGTGCGGCCGACGGGGGTGCCCTTCCTCGCCGTCGGACTCGCCGCGATCCCCGACGGCGCGGTGCAGGTGGGTGGGTTCCAGGGCACGAGCCGCGTGGCGACCGTCGCCGTCTTTGACCGCGTCCGTGGCGGTTGGTCGACGAGCCGCCTGCCGCCGCTGCCGGAGCCCGTCGCGGCGGCAGGCGTCGGCTACGACCCGCTCGTCGACGCGATCGCGGTATTCCCCGGCGCGAGCCCGTGCGCGGCGCAGCGCCGGCTGTTCCTGCTGGCGCTCGGCGCGCCCGCGCTGGGCTGGACGTCGGTGACGCTCCCGGACAGCGCGCCGGTCCCGGTGTGTCGCAACAACGCCCAGCTGCTGTGGGACGACGCCCGGGGGGCGCTCGTGCTGGCCGCCGGCACGGGCGGGATCGGCGGCGCGCGTGATCTGCACGCGCTCGAGCTCGAGCTCGACGACGCCGGCGTGCTGCAGGCAGGCTGGCGGCGGCTCGGCGACACCGCGCAGACGCGCCTGTTGACCGGCGGTGGCGTCGACGAGGGCCTCGGCGGGCTCGTGCTGCACGGCTCGGGCGAGGAGAGCGGTGAGGACGCGCCGCTCTTCGACGCCGTGCGCGGCCTGCGCGCCGGACACCTGGTCCGCATCGCGCTGCCCGACGACCTGCAGCAGGACGACGTCGACTTCGAACGCGCCGCGCTGCGGGTCGTGCTCGGTCGGGGCTCGGCGCGGGCGACGCTCGATGCGCTGCGCCGCTATGGCGTCGTCGCGACGCCCGTCGAGGGCGACGTGACGATCGCCATCGACCCGCGCGCGTCCCCGCTGCTGCGCCTGTCGACGCCGGCGGCGACATCCGCCGACCCCGACCCGCGCGTCCTCGTCGACGCGCTGCAGCTCGAGCTCGACTACGTCATCCCGACGCCCTAGAGCGCTGATCCACATACGCCAAGGGCGGGATCGACGACCACGTCATGGGGTGATCAACGCCTTGGATGCAGTGGAGTCGAACCCCACCTCGAGACATAGACGCGGTCGCGAAGCGACTCCGGGCCTCCAGCAAGTTCTTCAAGTTCCTCGGGTCCGTGCGTGACGAGCTCTTCGCCGACGGCTTCGAGAACGAACTCGTCGCGGCCTACGCCCCACGAGGACAAGAACCAAGTCCTCCGGCGCTCCTCGCGATGGTGACGCTGCTGCAGCGCCACGAGAGCGTCAGCGACGCCGAGGCCGTCGACCTCGCCGAGAACGATCGTCGCTGGCAGCTGGTGCTGTCGTGCCTTGGCTGTGGACGCGCGCCGTTCGGGCAAGGAAACCTCGTTCGCTTTCGCATGGGATGATCGCGCACAACCTCGACCAACGGCTCGTCGCCCGCACGATCGCGGTCGCGAAGAGGTCCGGCGGCTTCGGCTGGCAGAAGCTCCGCGTGGCGCTCGACTCGGCGCCGCTCGCCGGCGCCGGTCGCGTCGAAGACACCTGGAACCTGATCGGGCGCGCGACGGCGAAGGTCGCCGCCACCGTCAGCGCTGCCGTCGACGCCAACGAAGCAACCATCATCAGCGAAGCGAGGTTGAGCGCGTTGACCGCCGGCAGCTTGAAGGCGGCGCTCGAGCTCGACTGGGACAACGACGACGCGCAACGCATCGGGTTGAACAAGCTGCTGGACGAGGTCACCTCGCTTGAGACCTGGGTGAAGCGGCGCGCGAAAGCCGAGTCGTCGAGAGCGCCGCTGAGGGGCGCGCTCGAACAGCTGCGTCTCGTCGTGGGACAGGACATCGAGCCCGCCCCTGACGGCAGCGGGTCAAGGATCACCGGCGGGACGGCGAAGGACCGCGTGATCTCCGTCGGCGACGTCGAGATGCGTCACGGACGCAAGAGCCGGTCGAAACGGATCGACGGGTACAAACGGCACATCGTAGTCAGCAATCGCCTCGTACTCGCGACGGCGGTGGAGCCCGCGAACGCGCCCGAGCACGTTGCCGCGGAACAATTGCTCACCGCCGCGAAGCAGCACGGCGAGCTCGCCGTCCCCAGCCCCGTCTCCATCGTCGTCGCCCAGGAAAGCGGAGCGGAGCGGAGCCATGGCGACCGCGACCGAGACGGGGGCGCTCTCGAGGCCACCGGATCCGGAGTCCGATCCCCACGCTCGCAGCGCGGTGGTGCCCGATAACGACAAACCACCTCGACCACCTCTTGAAGCGCCTGCACCTCGCCAACACCCGCCGCGTATGGCGGGACCTCTGTCAGCGGGCTGAGACCGAGTCTTGGACCTTGGAGCAGTACGCGCGCGCGCGCGTCGAGGACGAGGTCGCCCACCGGGTCAACGCCCGGGTCCAGCGGGTCGCCCGCAAGGCGGAGCTGCCGTTCTTGAAGGCGCTCGACGAGTTCAACTTCCAGCACCAGGCGACCCTACGGCTGCAGATGATGGGCTCGTTCCTGTCGCCGGACTTCATCACCGAGGGACGCAACCTCGTCCTTTCCGGAAAGGCCGGCTGCGACAAGACGCACCTCGCCACGGCCATCGCCTCCCGGGCCATCCAGAACGGCTTCACCGCACTGTTCACGACGTGCGCCGCCCTGGTCGATGACCTGTCGTCAGCGGCCGCGAACCAGCGAAGCTTCCGCGAGGCCCTGCTCCGCGACACGAGCCCCGACGTGCTCGTCGTCGACGAGCTCAGCTCCCTCACCTACCTCACCTACTCCCACGACGCCGCGAACGTGCTCTGCCGCGTGGTCAACGACCGACACTTGAAGAAGCGGTCGATGGTGTTCACGACGAACAAGCCGCTCTCGCCATGGGGAGCCGTGCTGCACGACGAGGACCTCGCCCGGGCCATCCTCGACCGCGTGTATGAGCGCGGCCGGCACATCACGCTGGACGGCCCGTCCATCCGAACTCTCCAGCTCGACGGCGGCCTGCCGACCGAAGAGAATCAGCAGGCCCGGGTTTCCGGAACGCCGGGGCCAGAATTTCCGGAACCCACAAGAGCAAGCCGGAAGAGCAAGCCGGAAGAGCAAGCCGGAAGAGCAAGCCGGAAGGGCAAGCCGGAAGGGCAAGCCGGAAGCGAACAGCCCTGGGTGCGCGCGTCACGAAGTCGAGGCCCCCCGGATCAACTGCTGCCACCGGTCAAGCCAACGGGGGCAAGCCGAGCTTTTATCGACCCACGAGCATCTCGCACGCGCGGCCTCACGAACGCCCACACGAACGAGCGCGCCCCGTGTGTCGTCGCGGACCGGCGAAGCGCGAGGAAGCCGGGCGGCAAAGCACTTGCATATCGTCCGCGCCCGACCCATCGTCCGACCGTGAACAGACGAGCCCTCTCCCTGCCGGCCCTCACTCTCGCCGCCGTCGTGTCGGCCGTCTTTGGCGTCAGCGGCTGCACGACGTTCACCAATGCCCGCCCGCTCTCGCCCGGGCAGCACGCCGTGGCCCTCACCGGTGGCGGCCCGCTGACCAACGTGCCGGGCATCGGCCAGATCCCGCTGCCCAATGTCACCGTCGAGGGGCGCAGCGGCGTCGCGGACCACCTCGACGTCAACTACGGCATCCACCTGCTGCCCGCGCTCTATGGCGCGCCGGGCGCCCACGTCGGCGTGACGTGGCAGCTGTTCGACCAGCCCACGCCCGTCGTGCCGGCGCTGTCGGTGGGGCAGCGGCTGTTCGGCTTCACCAACTTCGCCGATGGGCGGCGAGCGGACAAGGCCTTCTACGCGCTGTCGCAGACCGACCTGACGCTCAGCTGGGAGCCCATGGCACAGCAGCTGTTCTACGCCGGCGCCACCGGCTACGCGCCGCTGAACGCCCACCTCGACGGCGACGACGCCACGGTGGGGGTCGTGCACTTCGCGCCGTTCGTCGGCGTCGTCTTGTCGCCCGGGCTCGACTGGCTACAGCTGAACGTCGAGGGACGCTGGCTGTCGCCCACGACGGACCAGCGCTTCGCCGTCGTCGACTGGATCGGGCCCGACGACAAGGGCGTCTGGGCGGTGTCCGCCGGCGTCAGCGTCGTCTTCTCCGACGTGGTCGCCGCGCTCTTGAACGGCGGCACCACCGCGCCCGACGAGGACGGCCCCGCTCCGCCCATCGAAGAACGCCCCGCCGGCGCCGCCGACGCCGCGCCCGCCGACCCCGCGGCCCCTCAGGACACCCCCGCCGATGCCGCCCCCACCGAGGTGAAGCCATGAACCGCGCCGCCCGCTCGTCGCTCGCCCACCCGCTGCGCCTCGTCGTCACCGCCGGGCTCGTCGCCGGCGCGGGCTGCGTCGCCAGCCTCGACGGCTTCGTCTGGAACGGCCGGCACTGCGAGACCGTCGACGTCGCCGGCTTCGACTGCGAGTCCAAGGACATGTGCACGCGGTGCGGCGAGCCGCTGCCTTTCGAGAAGTACGGCGTGCCCGCCGGCCTCGCCGTCCGCCACCCGATCCCCCTGCCCGACGGCGAGACCAACGACGCGTGGTTCCTGCCCGCCGACCCCGCGCGCGGCGGCCCCGACCGCGCGCAGCTCACCGTCGTGTTCAGCCACGGCAACTTCGGCGGCATCGAGCACTACATGAACCGCACCGCCCTGCTGTGGAAGACCGGCGTCAACGTCTTCGCCGTCGACTACCGCGGCATGGGCCAGTCGTCGGACGCAAACGAGCCCTCCGAAGAGCAGTTCCGCGCCGACACCGCCGCCGCCGTCGCCTTCCTGCCCGCGGTGCTCGCCGCGCAGGGGCTGCCCACGGACGGCAAGGTCATCGCCGCCGGCTACTCTGCCGGCGCGCTGTCGGCCGTCGCCATGGCCACCGGCGACGACGCCGCGCCCACCTGCGGGCTGCTGCTCGAGGCGCCTTGGCCGAGCGTGCAGGCGTTCAGCGACGACAGCACCTTCATCGACGTGCCCGGCTCGTTCCTGACCAACGGCACCTGGGACAACGACACGCGGCTGGCGACGTACGAGAGCCCCTACCTGCAGCTGCACGGCACCGATGACGAGACGACACGCCTGGTGCTCGGGCGCCGCACGTTCGGCCGCGTGAAGAGCGCCGACAAAGAGCTCGTCGTCGTCGACGGCGCCGCCCACGGCAACTGGCTCGGCGAGCGCGGCGACGGCAACAAGAAGGACGTCGCCGCCGTGCTCGGCGAAGACGGTTACCTCGAGATCGTCGGCGCGTTCTTCGGCCGCCTCGACTGCCGGTAGACGCCTCGTCGATGGCGCCTTCGTCGGCGGCTACGGCTCGGCCAGCAGCCGGTCGACGACCAAATCGCCGAGCGACGCGCGCATCATCCCCTCGACCTCGTCGGTGAAGACGCGGCGCTCGACCTCGGTGGGGAACACGAACGTGATCCCCATGCCCCGCTCGCCCGGTGCCACCGGCACGGCGCCGTCGACGCCGTGGGCCCACGTCACCCGGCCGTGCAGCACGAACGGGTGCGCGCGCTGCGGCACGCCGAGATGGAACAGGAACTCGGTGCCGGCCTTCAGCGGCCGCTCGGTGCGGATGAACGTGCCGCCCTTGCTGATGTTCTTCGTGTAGTCGGCGAAGAACGAATTGAGCTTCTTGTACTCGACCTTCAGCTCGATCGGCGGACGAGCGCGGACGTTCGAACCCTGCATCATGGCGCGAAGCTCCTGACGACGACTGCGAGGCTGCCACACTTTCGCGCCGGATGAGCGACCGCGGGCCCCTGCCCGCGACCGGCGCCGCAGGGTGACGGCCGGCGCGGATGCAGTAGGGTCCCCCGCATGCCGCCGCTCGCCGCCGTGGTCGCCGTCCTCGTCGTCGTCGTCGCCGCCGTCGTGTGCGGGTGGTCGCCGCTGTTGTCGAACCCCGGGCCCGAGGCTGGGCTCGTGCTCGCCGTCGTCGGTGGCGTCGCCGCGGCGTTCGCCCAGGCGCTGCGGGGCAGCGCGCGCCGGCCCGCGGGCTACCTCGCTGACGCCGTGGCCGGCGTCGTCGTCGTCGTCGTGATGACCGCGGTCTTCCTGATCTCCACCGCCATCGGCGCTGCCGTCGCGCCGTCGTGCTCGGACAACGCCGGCCGGTTCCCGATGCTCGCGGTGGGCGTGCCGGTGCTGCTGCTGCAGTCCGCCGTCGGCACCTTCGTCGGTCGGGTCGCGGGCGGGCGTCTGCTCGCCGTGCTTGGCTGTCTGGCGCTGCAGACGGGGATCGCGGGGTGGGTGGCGTGGGGCCTGTATGTCGAGCCGGGCTTTCGCGTGGCGTCGCACCTGTTCGTGGTCGTCAGCGGTGACCTGCTGCGCGGCGCCAGCCTGCCCGATGCCGCGCTGGCCTTCCGCTTCGCGACGCTGCTGCTCGCCGTGCTCGTGATGCTGGTGGGCGCCGCGGTGTGGCCCGAGCAGAAGAAGCGCGGGCTGGTGCAGACCAGCGTCGACAGCTGGCCGCTGTGGATCGCGGCGGTGGTCGTCGGCGTGTTCTTCGCTGTCGTGCACGCGCAGTCGCGCGGCGCGCTGCAGCCCGGTCGCGACGCGCTGTACGAGGCCTACTCCCTACGCAAGCGGCGCGGCCCGATCGTCGTGCACGCCGACCCGCTCGCGACGACGCCCCGCGAGGTCGACGCGCTGCTCGCTGAGGCGACGCTGTGGCACGAGCGGCTCGCCTCCCGCCTCGGCCCGCTGTCCAAGGACGACATTCACGTCTTCGCCCACGCTGGCTCGGCGGCCCAGGCCCGCTGGACGGGCGCGAGCCACGTCGACTTCACGATGCCGTGGCGGCGCGAGCTGCACATCTCGTCGACGACGGTGCCCCACCGCACCCTCGGCCACGAGCTGGCCCACGTTGTCGCCGGCGAGAAGTCCGACACGCCGCTGCGCGTGCCGGCGCGCCTCGTCGTGCTGCACGCCGCCGCCGTGACCGAGGGCGTCGCCATGGCGCTCACCCCCGAGCTCGTCGTCCGCGGCGGCCTGACCCTGCAGGAGCAGGCGGCGGCCATGCGTCAGGCGGGCAAGGCCCCCGACCTGCGCGCGCTGTTCTCGTTCTCGCGCTTCTTCGCCGAGGAGCCCGGTCGCGCCTACGTCGCCGCCGGCGCCCTCGTCGAGGAGCTCGTCGCCGGAGCTGGCGCCGACGCGCCGCGCGTGCTCGAGCGGCTGTACGCCGGCGAGGGCCGCCTCGACGCCGCCGTCGTCGACGTCGACGACCTGCTGCGCCGCCACCAGCAGCGCCTCGACGACACACCGCTGCCCCGCGACGCCGCTGGCTTGGCCCGCGCGCGCTTCGCGCGGCCGAGCATCCTCGAGGCCACCTGCGATCCCGATGCGCAGGACGCCGTGCGCGCGGTGCGCGCGCTGGCCCGCACCGGCGACGTCCCGGGCGCCGTGGCGCGCGCCGCCGCCCTCGAGGGCTCGCCGCAGGAGGGGCTCGCTGACGGAACGCTGGCCGACCTGGTGCGCGACGCCGCCGAGGCCGGGGACGACGACGCGGCGCTGGCGCTGCTGCGCCGCCTGGTGGACGACGCGCCGTCGGAGCCCGAGCGAGCGGTGCGCGCGTTTGCGGAGGGGCGCGCGCTGTGGCGCCGCGGCGCCGAGCGCGAGGCGCAGGCGGTGTGGAGCCACATCGACGCCGGCCTGCTCGACGTCGACCTGCAGCGGCAGCTGCTGGCGGCGCTGACCTTCGCGTCGACGGCGGCGCGCCTGTCCGAGCAGGCGACGGTGTCGCGGGCGGCGCTGTCGTTCTTCGTCGCGGACGCCGAGCAGCGCGAGGGCGCCCGGCTGGTGTTCGCCGCCGCGGTGGGCGCCGCGGACAGCCACCCTGCGCACGCGGCCGCCGCGGGCGACGCTCCGCGCGACGTCGCCGCGCTCGAGCCCGGCGACGTCGTTGACCTCGCTCGTTACGTGCTCGGCCGGCAGCTCGTGCTGCAAGGCACGCTGCCCGACGCCGAGCGGCTCCTGCGCGGGGTGGTGCAGCGGCGGCTGTTGTCGCCGGTGTTTCACGAGCAGGCGCTGCTGGCGCTGGGGGTCGCCTTGGTGCGCGCGGACCGTCCCGCCGATGCGCGCGCGTTGTTCGTGCAGGCGGCGGAGGCGGCGACCCGCCCGGCGACGCGCCTGTGGCTGCGCGATCGCGCCGAGCGGGCGGCGCGAGCGGCGATCGCGCCGCCGCCGCCGCCGGTGGCGACGGCGGCGACGAGCCCGGCGTGGGGCGACCGCCTGCTGCTGGGGGCGGCGCCGTCGGGCGAATTCTGACCGGCCGCCCGCGCGCCGCGCCGGGGCTACTCGGCGTTGCCGCCGGCGCCGCCGGGCTTCGACGGCGACAGCGCCTTGGTCTTCACCTTGTCCATGACCCCTTGCAGCGGCGTACCGGCAAAGACCTTGTCGACGACGTCGGTCAGGGTCTTGCCGCCGACGAACGACTGCACGCTCATCGCCTCGGCGACGCGGGCGAGCATGTCCTGGTTCGACAGGGCGAGCAGCGCCTCGGAGAAGCCGCCCTGCGCCGCCTCGAAGCGCCGAGCGACGGCTTCGACCTCGGCCTGCAGCGCCTGCAGCCGCAGGAGTTGCAGCGCCGCCTCGCGCTCCTGCTGCTGGGCGGCGGTGGCGCGGTCGCGCTGCAGCTGGGCGGCGTGCTCGACGTCGAGGACGGCGTTCTTGGCGGCCACCGCGGTCTTCTTGTCCTCGAACTCCTTGATGCTGCCGGCGATGCTCGCCAGGGACACCGCGAGGCGGGCGTTGGCGGCCTCGATCTCGAGGGCCGCCTTCTGGCGGGCCGTCTCGGCGCGGGCGGCGGCCTCCTCGCGGTCGAGCTCCTCCTTCTTGCGGGTGACCTCGAGGCTGCGGCTGGCGCGCAGCAGCGTGATGTTGCTCTCGACGGCCTCGTGCTGGGCCTGCTTCAACAGCGCGTCGATGCGGTCGTCGTCGATCTCGACGTCGAGGACCTCGACGTCGGTGACCTGCATGCCGTTTTCGGTGAAGCGCATGCCGGGGCGCTCGGCCTTGCCCTGGCCGGCGTCGACGGGCTTGCCGAGCACGCAGTCGCGCACGAGATCGACGGCTGAGGACGAGAAGGTCTCGACGGTCTGCTTGCGGACGAAGCCCTTCAGCACCGAGCGCACGTGGTCGCACAGGAACTTCACGTAGTTCTCGACCTCGAACCAGCGCTGCGGGTCGCCGGTGAAATTCACACGCAGGGCGTAACGCAGGCGGACGCGGACGTGGTCCAGCGTCTGGACGTCGCAGACGTCGGAGACCTTGTTGTTGAGGACGCGCAGGAACACCGTCTGGATCGTGTTGTCTTCGCTCTTGGGCTGCCCCGTCGACAGCTGCACGACCTCGAGGCTCTCGTCGTAGTCGAGCAGCAGGTTCTTCGGCCCCTGCTCGACGCGGCGGCCGCCCTTCTTGTCGACGACCATCACCGCGTAGCCGACCCAGATGTTGACGCTGGGGATGCCCTCGAACTTCTGGTGAAAGACGATGGTGCGCGGCGGCGTGAACTGGTTCTGCCGGTCGAGGACGTCGCCGACGATGGCCTCGGAGGCGGCCGGCGCGGCGCCGCGGGCGGGGGCGGCGGCGGGCTTCTTCTGGCGCTCGATCTCGGCCTCGGTGACCGGGCCGGGGCGACCGCCCGGCGCGGTGGCCGACGTCTGCTGCGCAAGCTGCCGCAGGTTGCGGTTGTGCTGGGCGACCTCGGTGTTGCCCGGGTACCAGGTGGCGCACTCCTTCTCGGTCAGCACGCGCCGCACGATGACGTCGTCGATGGGGTTCGGCAGCAGCATGGCCGGCCCGCGGGCGACGGAGATCTCGCCGGTCTTGCGGTTCATCACGTAGCGGCCTTCGCCGGCGGGGATGGCGACGGCGAAGTGCTTGTCGCGGCCGTCGTAGCGGATGACGGAGTGCTCTTCGCGCGGGAAGTAGATGGCGGTCTCGGCCCCGGTGATGAACAGCTCGTCGCCCTCCTTGTAGCTGCGACCGGCCTCGTCGTAGGGGGCGATGACCTTGATGTGCAGGCCCTGTAGCTCGTTCAGCTCGACGGCCTTGAACTTGCGGATGCCTTCCTTGGTGATGAACGACTCGGTGGGCGCGGGGAAGACGACCTGCGGGCCGCGCTCGTAGCGCTTCTTGCCGTTCTGCTCGACGAGGATGCAGTACTCGAGCCGCTCGAGGGTGAGCGCGTCGCGCACGTAGCTCGCAAGCTCGTCGGGTACCACCGAGATGCCGGTGGGCGGGATGTAGAAGCTGACGTCGGTGCCCTTGATGACCAGCAGGCGGCCGACGGTCAGGTCGGCGGGGGCCGGGCCGAGGCCGCCGCCGCCGGCCTCGGCGGCGGGCTTGATGACGGCGGCGCCCCAATTCTTGCGCGCCTCTTCTTCATTGTAGACGCGAATCAATAGATACTGGTTGCTGCGCAGGTGATGGCCGCGCACCAGCTGCACCATCTGTCCGGGCCACAGCGCGAAGTCGCACGGACCCGTCAGGTTGATCTTGCGGCCGACGGCCAGCTCGGGCGACGGATACACGCCGCCGGGGGTCGGGTGGTCGCCCTTGGTCGATGGATTCTTCAAGATCAGGTAGTGGCCCTCGGGGCACACCGCCGAAGACTGCACCGCGTCCTCGAGGCTGCAGGGCTCGAAGTGGCGCTCCTTGAAGACGATGGGGCGCTCTTGCGCCGTCGGGTTGATCACCGTCGGTCCAGTATACGTTTTTATAACGCCCTTTGTGACGTCTTGCATGTACGCATACTCGCCGGGGGCGAGCACCAGATCGCGCTTGTTGCCGCGGTCATCCATCGTTCACCTCTGCCTGGGCCCGCTGGGGGGCCTAGCTGAGGTACCATAGGCCGTGCCAGCGCCGCGCCCGCGGGGCACCGCGCCAGCGGTCGAAGATCGGGCAGGCCGTGTGTGCCGGACGCGACCAGCGCGCCGTCCGTGTGCTCCAAACCAACGCGGGGCCGCCGAGGACGTCAGCGCAGGCGACGCAGCGTCGCGCGCCGCGCGGCGGCGACGACCAAGGGCTCGTCGTCACGGGCGACCGACAGCGCCGCGCGGGCCTGCGCGCGCAGCGCGGCGCCGCGGGCGACGTCGCCGTCGGCCTGCCACGCCCACGACGAGCCGAGGTTCGCCGTGGCCTGCAGCGCGGCGACCACGACGTTGTCGGGGGTCTGCTTGTCGGCGGCGATGCCCACCAGCGCGTCGAGGGCCGCCTCGGCGAAGCGACCGCGGTGGCGCCCGAGCCCGGCGCAGGCGCCGGCGCGCACGGCGTCGCTGCGGGCGGCGTCGACAGCGACGCGCTGCAGGGCGGCTGTGACGCCGGGGACGTGCCGCTGCTGCCCGAGCCGCTCGGCGGCGAGCGCGGTGACGTGGTCGGCGTCAGCGCGGTCGGCGTCGGCGCGGTTGGCGTCGGCGCGGTCGGCGTCGCCAGCGACGGCGCGCAGCAGGGCGGGCAGCGCGCGGGGGTCGTCGCTGTCGCCGAGCACGAGCAGCGCGCCGGTGCGCGCCGCGCGGACCTCGAGCCGGCGCAGGCGCGCGCGATCCTTGTCGTCCAGACCGGCGGGGTAGGCGTCGTCGTCGGCCAAAGGCAGCGCGCGCGCGGGGGCGGCGAGCAGCGCCAGCGCGACGTCGACGCGGCGCTCGGCGGGCAGCGCGCGCAGGTCGGCGGTGACGTCGGGGTCGTGGTTGCGCTTGCGCAGGTACACGGCGGGCTGAAGGCCCGACAGCGGTGGCCACGACGTCGTCCCCACCGTGGACGAGCGCGACGACGACGACGATGCCAGCGCCGCCGGTGACGTCGGCGCCGCGGTCAAGGGCGGCGAGAGCGCGAGCGCCAAGAGTACAGCGAGGGGTCTTCGCGCGGAGTTCATCGCGGGTCCTCCCGGGTCATTCGTCGATCACGTTCCACCACGCGGTGGCGGGATCGTCGAGCATCGTCCACGGCGCGCGCTCGAGGTTGGTGCCGCAGTGCGCCTCGCCGAACAGCTCGTGGTAGCTGGCAAAGACATCGACGAAGACAACGTCGAGGCCGGTGTCGGCGAGCGCGGCGCGCGTGGCCTGCTGCCAGACGTCCTGGCCGTCGAGCTCGGGGCCCTCGGGGTCGGGCACGAACAGGCGGTCACCGACGGTGACGAGGTTCTGGATGCCGGGGTTGAAGGCGACGACGAGGCCGTCGCTGTCGGCCTCTTCGTACAGCACCGGCACGGCGCGGAAGACGTCCTCGTGCAGACCGAGGGCGGTCTGCAGCTCGGTCTGGATCGAGTCGATGCGCGCCTGCGCCGCCTCGTTCAACGCGAGGAAGTTCGGCGCGGCGAGGATCTGGTCGGCGGTGTAGCTCGCGGCGCGGCCGGCGAAGACGACGGCGTCGCCGCGGCCGGCCTGCTGCGCGGCCAGCAGGCTCGCGCGGGCCAGCGCCGGCGACGCGATCACGACCACGAACTGGTGCGCGCCGCCGCCGTCGCGGTCGGGCACGAACTGAAAGACCTCGTCGATGTGGCCGACGGAGAGCCACTCGGACGACAGCTCGACGGCGGGGCCCTGCACCTCCTGCGCGTTCAGGAACGCGACCTGCTTCTCGTTCATCGTGTCGACATTGCGCGCGCCCGACAGCGTCGACGTGCCGCCGCCGTACAGCAGCCGGCCGAAGGGGTGCAGCGTCGTCGGCGGCGAGACCTCGAGGTTGCCGCCGTAGTTGTGCGAGCTCGGCGCGCCGCCCGGGTAGAAGAAGCCTCGGTCGGCGCCGAGCCACTCGCCGGGGACGAACGCGTCGAGCCCCTGCCCGCCATAGTTGCGCTCGAGCTGCAGCGCCGTCGTCATCTCCCGGGGGCCCGCCTTGCCCGGCACCACCTGCGTGCCGAGCTCCCAGCTGTCCTGGATCCAGCGGTCGAAGAAGTATGCGTCGCCGTCGGCGGCGTAGATCTCGACCCCCGAGGGCAGCCCCGGCGTCGTGCGCAGCGCGGCCATCAGCGCCCGGTTGTGGTCTTCGCCGCGGGGGATGTCCACCACGAACAGCCGCCGCGGGGGCTGCAGGTTGTCAGGGAACAAGACCGGCGCGGCCCGCAGCTGCACGACGTCGGTGGACACCACCGTGGTGTCGTCGCCCTCGCCGGCCTCGACGGTCAAGGTCAGCGTCACCACTCCGTCCCAGTCGGCGGTGCGCCCGGTCATCGCCTCGAGCCGCAGCACGACGTCGTCGTCGCCGGCGCCCTCCACCTCGCCGCGCTCAGCCTGCGCGCCGGTCACCACCCGG
>Ga0194129_10002304_pt1 | contig 28970 bp, 23 predicted proteins | sample TA2KigCa35mmetaG_FD_150862 | JGI IMG/M metagenome (GOLD analysis project Ga0194129, IMG submission 150862) | Freshwater microbial communities from Lake Tanganyika, Tanzania - TA2015038 Kigoma Deep Cast 35m | ecosystem: Environmental > Aquatic > Freshwater > Lake | place: Tanzania: Lake...
CTGGACCATGGGTGCGTGGGCCGACGCGCAGGGCGCCACCGGCAAGATCCTCATGCTGGCCGACGGCAACGGCGCCTTCGCCGAGGCCATGGACCTGGTCATGGACGGCACCGGCTTCGGCCTCGGGAAGCGCTCGCAGCGCTACGCCGCCGTGATCGAGAACGGTGTCATCACCGCCCTGGAGGTGGAGGCCCCCGGCAAGATGGAGGTCAGCACCTGCGAGGCGGTCATCGAGAAGGTCTGAGCCTCACGGCGCCGTCCCGGCGTCGGGGAACAGATCGGCGGGGAAGTCCGCCGAGAGCGCGGCCCGCCACTCGGGGGTCCGTCGCTCGAGGAACGCCAGCGGTCCTTCGCGCGCGTCGTCGGCGCCCATGAGGTGCAGGTGGGCCAGGCGCTCGAGCCGGTCGACCTCGGCGCCGCTCGGCGCCGGATCGGCCCACAGGATCGCCTTGCTCACCGCCACCGACACCGGAGCGGTGTTGACGGCGACGTCGCGGGCCAGGTCGAGGGCGGCCGGGAGCACCGCCTCGGCCGGCAGCGCCCGGCTCACGGCGCCGAGGGCGGCGAGCTCGGACCCCGAGAACGTGCGCCCGGTGAGCAGGATCTCAGCCGCCCGGGCGTGGCCCACCGCCCGGACCAGGGTCCAGTGCGAGCGGAGGTCGCCGACCACCCCCCGGCGGGCCTGGACGATCCCGCACTTGGCGTCGTCGGCGACCAGGCGGATGTCGGTCTGGAGCGCGAGCGTGAGGCCGAGCCCGATCGCGTGCCCGTTGATCGCCGCGATCACCGGCTTGCGCACGTCCCAGGCGTGCACGGTGAACGGGTCGGAGCGGAAGCTCTCGGGGTCGGGGGCGGCGAAGGTGTCGCCGCCGCGCCGCAGATCGGCGCCTGCGCAGAAGGCCCGGCCGGCCCCGGTGAGGACGACGGCCCGCACGTCGTCGCGGGCGTCGCACTCGCGGTAGGCCGCCTCGAGCTCGAGGCCCATCCGCGTGCTGAACGCGTTCAGGACCTCGGGGCGGTCGAGGGTCACCACGGCGACGCCGTCGGAGACGTCGAGCCGGACCTGGGGCGGCTCGCCCGTGCTCATGCGGTGGCGGCGCGCAGGCGCCGGGCGACGTCGGCCCAGCGGTCGAACACGCCGGGATCGGTGCGGTACTGGTGGATCGCGGTGTAGGTCATCAGCCGCATCGACGGGGCGAGACCCGCGTAGCGCGTGGCGAGGACGTCGGCGAGGTCGTCCCACGGGGCCGTGACGATGTAGTGGTCGAGCACCTCGTCGGTGATGCAGGCGATCATCGCCCCGACGTCGCCCGCGCGCTGGTGGGCGTGCAGCCGGTCGGAGAGCCCGGTGAAGCCGTGCTGGTCGAACACCGGCGCGTAGGTGCGGGTGGAGCCGTAGAACGCGATCATCCCCCGGGCGTGCTCCCTGGTGGCGGCGATCTCGGCCTCGGTGGCGCCGGTCGCGGTCATGACCGGGATCTCGAGCGTGACGTCCGCCAGGTCGCGTCCGCCCCGGGCGGCGCCGGCCGCCACGTTCGGGATCTGCTGGTCGCGGAGGTATCCGGGCGAGTGGAACGGGTGCACGTGCACCCCGTCGCAGCTCTCCCCGGCCATGGCCGACATCCACGGCAGCACCGCGGCGACGTAGACGGGCGGATCGGGGAAGGGGAGATCGCCGGGCGACCACTGCGGGGTGAGGAGGGAGAATCGGTAGTGCTCGCTCTCGTACGCGAGCGGCGCACCCCGGAACGCCGCGAAGATCGCCCGCAGCGCGCCGACGTAGTCGCGCAGGCGGGGACCCGGGGGGACGTACTCGGTCGAGTAGCGCCGCTCCACGTGGGCCTTGACCTGGGTGCCCAGGCCCAGGGTGAACCGGCCCCGGCTCGCCTCCTGGAGCTCCCAGGCGATCTTGGCCGTGATCATCGGGCTGCGCGGGAAGGCCACCGCGACCGCGGTGCCGAGGCCGATCCGCTCGGTGGCGAGGGCCGCCGCGGTCGCGCTCAGGTACGGCGTCCGCCCCGACTCGGTGAACCAGAGGGTGCCGAACCCGGCGGCCTCGGCGCGCCGGGCGAGCTCGCCGATCCCGGGCAGGGGTCCGGGGAAGGCCATGAGGTCGAGGTCGAGCACCCCGGGAGCGTACGTCGGTCTGCGCGCGCAACGCAGTGGGCGTAGGGTGCGCCCGGGCACCGCCACCGGAGGGGGACCGGGGCCGGGACAGGGAGGAACGTCGCGTGGGGAACCCGAACGTCGTGGTGATCATGGCCGACCAGCACCGGGCCGACGTGCTCGGCTGCGCGGGCGACCCGTTCGTCCACACCCCGAACCTGGACCGGCTCGCGGCCGAGGGGGTCCGGTTCCGGCGCACCTCGTGCCAGGGGCCGTTGTGCATGCCGGCGCGGGCGTCGTTCCTGACCGAGCGCTACGTGCGGGACCACGGCGTCTACACGAACTGGAACGCGGTCGAGCCGGGGACGCCGACCTACCTCCACGCCCTCCGGGAGGCCGGCTACCACACCGTCGCGCTCGGCAAGCACCACCTGACCAAGGAGGACGAGCCCGCGCCGCACATGGACGTCCTGGCCTCCCGGCTGGAGGAGCGGGGCTTCGCCGAGGTGCACGAGACCGGGGACAAGTTCACCCTCTCGGTGCCGACCCGGTACTCGGACCACCTGGCGTCCAAGGGACTGTGGGACACCTACCTGCAGCACATGCTCGACCGCGCGTACCAGGGGCAGTCGGGCCACGGCGACAACCCGACGAAGCGGATCCCGATGTGGGACACCACGCCGATGCCGCTGCCGCTCGAGGACTACATCGACCCGTGGCACGGGGACCTCGCGGTGGACTGGATCACCGGGTACGAGGGTGACGCGCCGTTCTTCGCGTTCGTGGGCTTTCCCGGCCCCCACGATCCCTGGGACGCGCCGCAGGAGGCGATCGAGACCTACGCGTCGGGGGAGACCTCGTTCCCGACCTCGACCCGGCGCCCGGACGTCGGAGCGGCGGGTTCCTACGGTCGACTGCTCGACGCCTTCCTCCGCCTCTCCGACACCACGACGATGGACGACGACGCCATCCGCGCCATGCGCCGGGCCTACGCGGCGAGCGTGGCCGTCATCGACGCCCAGGTGGGTCGGATCGTCGCTGCGCTGGAGGCCCGGGGCCTCCTCGACGACACCTGGATCGTCTACACCAGCGACCACGGCGAGATGGGCGGCAACCACTCGATGATGTCGAAGTGCGTGCTGTACGACCCGGCCGTTCAGGTGCCACTGATCGTGCGCCCGCCCGGTGGACGACCCGGGCGGGTCGTCGACGACCTGGTCGAGCACATCGACGTGCCGGCGACGGTGCGCGCGATCGCGGGTGCGCCCGACCTGCCCGACAGCGACGGCCGCTCACTGCTGGGGTACCTCACGGGGGCCGACCCGCAGCCCCGGGCGGTGTCGATCAGCGAGAACTGGGGCTTCGGGTCCTTCGACACCGGCGACCACAAGCTGGTCGTCGACGAGGACGCGCTCGTGCCCTGCGCGCTGTTCGACCGTGCCGCGGATCCGGCCGAGGACCACAACCTCGTCGCCGACCCGCAGTACGCAGCGGTGGTCGAGGCGATCATGGACACCCACGTCCGGCCCTTCCTCGCCCCGGGCCCGGCCCGGCCCTACCCGAGCCCGTTCACCGACCACGCCTGAGGAGGCCCCGTGCCGATCGTCCACCGCAGCCCGCTCGGCGACGTCGAGATCCCGGCGACGTCGATCACCGCCCACGTGTTCGAGCGGCTCGACCGGTTCCGGGACCGGGTCGCGTTGATCGACGGCCCGAGCGGTCGCAGCTACACGTACGGCGCGCTCCACGACGCCGTCACCGCCGCCGCCGGGGGCCTGCGGGCCGCCGGGGTCGGGCCCGGCACGGTGGTCGCGATCATGGCGCCGAACGTGCCCGAGTACGCGATCGCCTTCCACGCCACGGTCGCAGCGGGGGGAGTGGTCACCTCGGTGAACCCGACCTACGGCGCCGAGGAGACCGCCTTCCAGCTGCGCGACGCCGGCGCCGAGCTCCTCGTGACCGTCGGGATGTTCTGCGACACGGCCGTGGCCGCGGCGACCGAGAGCGGGGTGCGCACCGTGTACGTCCTCGGGGACGTCCCCGACGGCGCACCCGACCTCGTCGTCCCGTTCGGGTCGCTGCTCGGCGGCGAACCGCTCGCGCCGGTGGCGGTGGACCCCTCGGACCTCGCCGCGCTCCCGTACTCGAGCGGGACGACCGGGCTGCCCAAGGGCGTCATGCTCACCCACGCGAACCTCGTCGCCAACCTCGTGCAGCTCGAGCGGCATCTCGACATGGACACCTCCGACGAGGTGCTCATGGCCGTGCTGCCGTTCTTCCACATCTACGGCATGCAGGTGATCATGAACGACGGTCTGCGCCGCGGGGCCACGCTCGTGACGATGCCCCGGTTCGATCTGCCCCAGTTCCTCGAGCTGATCCAGAAGCACCGGGCCACCCGGCTGTTCGTCGTACCGCCGATGGTGCTCGCCCTGGCCAAGCAGCCGATCGTCGACGACTACGACCTGTCGTCGGTGCGCACCCTGTTCTCGGGGGCGGCCCCCCTCGGGTCCGAGCTGGCCGAGGAGGCCCGGGCCCGGATCGGGGCCCCGACGATCCAGGGCTACGGCATGACCGAGATGAGCCCGGTGTCGCACGCATCGCGCTTCGACGACGACCGACCCGGCTCGATCGGGATCCTGGTCCCCAGCGCGGAGGCCCGGGTCGTCGATCCGGAGACCGGCGAGGACCTCCCGGTCGGGGCCGACGGCGAGATCTGGTGCCGGGGGCCGATGGTGATGCGGGGATACCTGAACCGGCCCGACGCCACGGCGGAGACCATCGACGCCGACGGCTGGCTGCACACCGGCGACATCGGGCACATCGACGCCGACGGCTTCTGGTACGTCGTCGACCGCCTCAAGGAGCTCATCAAGTACAAGGGGTTCCAGGTCCCTCCGGCCGAGCTCGAGGCCCTGCTCCTGACCCACCCGGCGGTGGCCGACTGCGCGGTCATCGGCGTTCCCGACGAGGAGGCGGGGGAGATCCCCAAGGCCTTCGTCGTGACCAAGCCCGGTCAGGAGCTCACCGTCGAGGCGCTGCAGGAGTTCGTCGCCGGCCACGTGGCGAGCTACAAGCAGATCCGGATCGTCGAGTTCACCGACGCGATCCCGAAGTCGCCGAGCGGCAAGATCCTCCGGCGCATGCTCCGGGACGCCTGACCGGGCATGCCCGACGCCGTCCCGCTCGCCTGGACCGAGGGCGTCCGTCTCCACGACGTCGTCGACCGTGCGGCCGGACGCACACCGGACGCGCCCGCCCTGATCGACGGCGACCACGTCTCGACCTTCGCCGGGCTGGCCGATCGGGTCGCGCGCGCAAGCGGGTTCGTCGCCGGGTGCACCGCACCGGGTGACCGCGTCGCGGTGGTGGGCGTGAACCACCGGTCGTGGGTCGATGCGTACTACGGCGTGCCCCGGGCCGGCCGGATCCTGGTGTTCGGCAATCACCGGCTCGCGGCGCCCGAGCTGCGGTCGGTGCTCGAGCGTTCGGGGAGTCGCGTCCTGGTGGGGCCCCGCGAGGAGCTGGACCGTATCGACCCGCCGGCGTCCGTGGCCCGGATCGACCTCGACGACTGGGAGGCGGGCCTGGCCGCCACGGCCCTGGGCGACGGCGGCCCCGCCCCTGCGACCCCGCCCGCCGCCGCCGATGCCGACGCCTGGATCATCCACACGTCGGGGACGACCGGGCGCTCCAAGGGTGCGGTGCTCACCCACGCGAGCGTGCTCGCGGCGGTGCGCGCGAGCGATGCGTGCCGGACCGTCCCGCCCGACGAGGTGTACCTCCTGCCGTTCCCCCTCGCCCACATCGCGGGGTACAACGTCGTGCACCACCACGCCCGGGGCGTCCCGGTGGTGCTGCTGGCCCGGTTCGACCCGGCCGACTTCGTCGCCACCGTCGCCCGGCGGCAGGTGACCAGCGCGTCGCTGGCGGCGACCATGCTGCACGCGCTGCTCGGCTTCCTCGACCAGCACCCTGCGGCGGTCGCCGACCTCACCTCGCTGCGCCAGATCCACTACGGCGCGGCGCCGATGCCGACGCCGGTGCTGCGCGCGGCGCGTGAGCGGCTCGGGGTCGACTTCTCCCAGGGCTACGGCATGACCGAGCTGTCGGGCAACGCGGTGTTCCTCGACGCCGACGACCACCGGAAGGGATTGGCCGGCGACGACATGCTGCTGCGGGCCGCGGGCCGCCCCGCCCCGGGGGTGTCCGTGCGGGTGGTCGACGACGACCGCCGCACGGTCCCCGCGGGCGTCCCCGGTGAGATCGAGGTACGCGCCCCCCAGGTGATGGATCGGTACTGGGAGGAGCCCGAGGCGACGGCCACGGCCCTGGCCGACGGCTGGCTGCGCACCGGCGACGTGGGCCGGCTCGCCCCCGACGGGCTCCTCATGATCGTCGACCGCAAGAAGGATGTGATCGTCACCGGCGGCGAGAACGTGTCGTCGCTCGAGGTCGAGCAGGTGATCCACACCGTGCCCGCGGTGGGCGAGGTGGCCGTGGTCGGCGTGCCCGACCCCCGGTGGGGTGAGAACGTCTGCGCGGTGGTGGTGCCCCGGACCGGTGCGCTCGACGCCGATGCGCAGGCCGACGCGCTGGCCGAGGTGGTGGTCGCCGCCGTGCGGGCCGAGCTCGCCGGGTACAAGCGCCCCCGGCACGTGGTGGTGGTCGACGCGCTCCCGAAGAACGCCACCGGCAAGGTGGTCAAGGCGGAGCTGCGGGCCTGGCTGGCCCAGCACCCCGAGCGGCTCGGGACCCGGCGGTGAGCGCCCACCCCCGCGACCTCCTGATCGGCGACATCTTCCGGGCGGGCGCCGCCGCGGTCCCCGAGCGGGTCGCGGTGGCCCTGGGGGACCGGGCGCTCACCTTCGCCGAGCTCGACGTCGCGGCCAACGCCCATGCGGCGGCCCTGGCCGGGCTCGGGGTGGGCCACGGCGACCGGGTGGTGCTGTGGAGCGCGACCTCGGTCGACGCGGTCCCGGTGTTCGTCGCCCTGGCCAAGCTCGGGGCGGTGTTCGCCCCGGCCAACGCCCTCCTCGGCACCGACGAGGCCACGGCCATGGCGGCACTGGCCCGGCCCACGCTGCTCGTGGTGGATGCGGTCCGGGCCGAGGCCGGGCTGGAGATCGCCCGGCGGCTGGGTTGTGGGCTTGCGGTGCTGGGCGCGGTCACCGAGGCCACGACGGCCCCGGACCCGGAGGTCCCCGCACTGCGCGAGACCGACCCGCACGTGTGCTTCTTCACGAGCGGCACCACGGGCCGGTCGAAGGGGGTCGTGCTCTCGCACCGGGTGAACTACCTGCGCAGCCACCCGGGCTCGCAGCTCGAGCCCCGTGGCGCGACCGTGTGCATGTACCCGCTGTTCCACATGGGGGCGTGGACGATGGCGCTGTCGGCGTGGCAGCAGCAGACCACGGCGGTGTTCGTCGACCGCGCCGACGCCGAGGTCCTGTGCGCCGAGATCGCGCGCTGGCGGGCCACGCGGTTCAACGCGATCCCGGCGGTGTGGCGGCGGATCTTCGAGCACGTCGACGCCCACCCCGACGCCGCGGCCGGACTGGCGTCGTTGCGCATCGTGGACTCGGGCACCTCGGCCACGCCCCCCGACCTGCTCCTCGGGATCAAGGCCCGGGTGCCCGGCGCCGCCCGCCGCGTGTTCTACGGATCCACCGAGGCCGGGGCGGTGTGCCTGCTGCGCGACGAGGATATGGAGGCGCGCCCGGGCGCGTGCGGGACGCCGCAGCACTCCGTCCGGGTCCGCCTCGACCCCGGGACCGGCGAGCTGCAGGTGCAGGGACCACTGCTGTTCGACGGCTACTTCGACGACCCCGAGGCCACCGCCGCGGCGATGACCACCGACGGTTGGTTCCGAACCGGCGACCTCGCCGGGGTCGACGCCGCCGGCTTCTACTCGATCGTGGGGCGGGTCGCGCAGGTGATCCGCACCGGTGGCGAGTCGGTGGCCCCGGTCGAGGTGGAGCTGGTGCTGGCCGACCACCCGGCCGTCGCCGACGTCGCGGTGGTGGGGCTCCCCGACGCCGAGTGGGGCGAGACGGTCTGCGCCGCGGTCGTCGTCCGCCCCGGTGCCGAGGCGCCCGACGTCGACGCGCTCCGGGCCCACGCGAGGGCCCGGCTGGCCCGGTTCAAGCTCCCGCGCCGCGTGGTCGTGGTCGCCGAGATCCCGCGGACGCCGGCCACCCGCCAGGTGCAGCGGGCGCTGCTCGTCGAGCAGATCCTGGGTCGGATCCAGGATCAGCCCGAGGGTCGGCTCACGGGCTGACGCCGAGGATCGCCCGGGCCTCGTCGGGCGTCGCGGGCTCCCGCCCGGCGGCCGCGGCGAGGTCGACCACCCGGGCCACGAGCTCGGCGTTGGTGGGCCGGGACCCGTCGGCCTCCACCGGGTTGTCGCCGAGGCCGACCCGCACGTGGGCCCCCCGCTCGATCGCGAGGCGGGCCATGTCCCAGTGGCTCGGGCCGTAGGTGTAGGCCATGTAGGTGTGCGGGATGTCGTCGGGCACGATCCCGAGATAGGCGTCGACCGCCGCGGCCGAGGGGGGCAGGCCCCAGAGGCCGTGGTCGGCGAGGTTCAGCTTGAACAGGATCGTGCCGGTCATCCAGCCCTGGCGGTGGGCGGCCACGGTGATGCGCACGTGCCCGGGCTCGCGCACCACCACGCTGTACTGGATCCCCTTGGCCGTGGCCAGCTCGAGGAAGTACCGGAAGTGGTCGAGGGTGACGCCGAAGATGCCGTCGCCCCGGATCGCTCCGGTCGCCTCGTCGACGAAGCTGAAGATCAGCCCGCCCGGGTCGATGGTGGCGGCGCCCAGCCGCACGCTCGGGTCGTCGGCCAGCTCGGCGAGGAAGGCGAAGCGCTCGGCCGCGACCTCGCCGCCGGTGTAGGTCGGGTACACGAGCAGGTCGGGCCGCTCGGCCCTGATCGCCCGCATCGCGGTCGCGTAGGTCTCGGTTCCCGGCGACAGCAGCACGCCCGACTCGGGATCGCGGGCGTGGAAGTGGACGATCGCCGCCCCGGCGGCCGCGGCCGCCAGCGCGTCGGCGGCGCACTCCTCGGCCGTGATCGGCACGTTCGGGTTGGCGGACCGGGGCGACTGCTCGTTGATCGCCGCCTCGATGACGATCTTCTCGGAAGGACAGAACATGGACAGACCCTAGGCTACGGTCATAGGACGCCGCAGCGGTGCGGGCGGACCGTCGGCGGGGAGGGGGAGTCCGTGTTCACCATGCGCTTCGACCTGCGGGTCCCGGGGATGGGCCCGGCCGAGGTCGCCGACCAGTACCAGGCCGCGATCGAGATGGCCGAGTGGGCCGAGGACAAGGGCTGCGTCGCCGTGGTGGTCTCGGAGCACCACGCCTCGCCCGACGGGTACCTGCCGGCGCCGCTCATCCTCGCCGCGGCCATGGCCGCGCGGACCGAGCGGGTGATCATCGCGGTGGCCGCCGCGCTGCTCCCGCTCTACGACCCGGTCCGCCTGGCCGAGGAGATGGTCGTCCTCGACCACATCAGTCGGGGCCGGGTCTCGTACACCTTCGGCCTCGGGTACCGCGCCGAGGAGTACGACCTGTTCGGCATCCCCTACGGCGACCGCGGCCGCATCGCCGACGAGAAGCTCGACGCACTGCTCGCCGCCCTGGACGCGGCGGCGGTGAGCACCGACCGGGTGCGGATCACCCCCGCGCCGTTCAGCACGCCGCGCCCGGCGGTGGCGTGGGGCGGGGCGTCGGTGGCGGCCGCCCGCCGGGCCGGGTCGCGGGGCCTCGACCTCCTCGGGTCGGGGAGCGCGCCGGGGGTCGAGGAGGCCTACCGGGCCGCGGCGGAGGCGGCCGGCTCCACTTCGGGCCAGTGCCGCCTGCCCCAGCCCGGGGTGCCCCTCACGGTCTTCGTCGCCGACGACGAGGACACCGGATGGAACGAGCTCGGCGGGTACCTGATGAACGACGTGCTGTCGTACGCCGAGTGGAACGAGGACTCGCGCAACGTCGCGAGCCTGTCGTACTCCAAGACCGCCGCCGACCTGCGGGCCGAGCGGGGCGCCCACCGGATCATGACCGTGCCGGAGGCGGCCGAGTTCGTGCGGACCCACGTCGTGCTGCCGTTGCATCCGCTGTGCGGCGGCGTTCCGCCCGCGGTCGCGTGGCCGTACCTGCGCCGGGTCGTCGACGACGTGCTGCCCGCCGTCGCGGCCCCGGACGCGAGCGCAGACTGACGGCTCAGGACCGGGCGTCGCGCAGCGCCGACCGCCGGACCTTGCCCGCGTCGTCACGCACGGGTTCGGTCACGAACTCCACGGTGCGGGGGACCTTGTAGCCGGCGATGCGGGTGCGGAGGTCGGCCTGCAGCGCCGCCGCCGCCCGCTCGACGGCGGCGGGGTCGGCGTAGTCCAGGCCGGGGAGGTCGACGACCGCGTGCACCCGGCGGCCGAGGTCGTCGTCGGGGAGCCCGATGACCGCGCTGGACCGCACTCCCGGGTGCCGGTCGATCGCGGCCTCCACCTCGGCCGGGTAGACGTTGGCCCCACCGCTCACGATGAGGTCGGTGCGGCGGTCCACGAGGTAGAGGTAGCCGTCGGCGTCCAGGTGGCCGAGGTCGCCGATGGTCTCCCACCCGTCGTGCCCGCGCGCCTCGGCCCCGATGTAGCGGTAGGTGGAGCCGGGACCGGTCGCGGGCATGAAGAAGATCTCGCCGACCTCGCCGGTGGGAACGTCGTCGCCGTCCTCGTCGAGGATCCGCACCGAGCTCCCGCCCGCCGGCAGGCCGACCGAGCCGGGCCGCTCGAGCGACTCGGTGCCGGAGATCGAGGTCCCGCCCTGCCCCTCGGTCCCGCCGTAGCCCTCCCGGATGCGCTCGGGGCCGAGCCACCCGATCCAGCACTCCTTCAGCCACACCGGCCACGGGGCGCCGGTGCTGAACACCTGGCGGATCGACGAGACGTCGAAGCGCTCGCGGTCGGGCAGGTTCCAGATCCGGTGCATCATCGTCGGGACGAGGAACAGCCACGTCACCCGGTGCGCCTCGATGAGCCGCAGGGCCTCGGCCGCGTCGAACCGGGGCATGACCACGAGCGTGCTCCCCGCGAACAGGCCCATCATCGAGAAGCCGAACGGGCCGTTGTGGTAGAGCGGCCCGGCGACGAGCTGGACGTCACCGTGCTGCATCTGCACCGCCGGGACGTTGGGGTCGAACTCGGCGGGCTGGGTGGCGACGATGAGCTTGGGGCGCCCGGTGGACCCGCCCGAGGCCATCGCCTTGAACGACGGCCCGACCACCGCCGGGACGGGTGTCGCCGGGTCGCCGGGGTCGGCCGCGAGCGCGGCGTCGACGACCAGCGCCGGTGCGGCCAGCTCGATCAGGGCCGCCTGCTCGGCCTCGGGCAGCCGGTGGGGGAGTGGCTGGGGCACGGCCCCCAGCTTCCAGACCGCGAAGCAGGCGGCGAAGAACTCGACCGAGTTCGGGAGGGCGACGGTCACCAGGTCCCCCACCCCGACACCCCGCTCCCGGAACCGGTGCGCCAGCCGGTCGGCCCGGGCGTCGAGGTCGGCGAAGGTCAGGGACTCGTCGCCGAAGACGATCGCGGTCCGGCCCGGGGCCCGGACGGCCCAGTGGGCGAGGAGGTCTCCCATGGGCACGGCCGCCATGTGCCTAACCTATGGCCCATGGACCTTCGCGCGCTGCAGATCATCGACGTCGACGCCCACATCACCGAGCCGCTCGACCTGTGGACCCGCAACGCCCCGGCGGCCTACGCCGACCGGGTGCCCCGGGCGGTCGACGTGAACGGGTCGCTCCAGTGGGTCGTCGACGGCGTTCCCATCGGTCGGGCCATGGGCTCGAGCGTCATCCGTCGCAACGGGGTGAAGGCGCCCGGGTTCGGCTTCATGCAGTGGGCCCCCGACGAGATCGACGAGTCCTCCTACGACATGGAGGCCCGGCTCGCGGTGATGGACGCGCAGGGGATCTACGCGCAGATCCTCTACCCGAACACCGCCGGCTTCGGCGCCCAGAAGTTCGGTGAGATCGAGGACCTCGAGCTCCGACGCCTCTGCGCCACGCTCTACAACGACGCCATGGTCGAGATCCAGGAGGAGTCCGGCGGTCGCCTGCTGCCGATGGCGCTCATGCCCTGGTGGGACCTCGACGCCTCCATCGCCGAGGTGGGCCGGGCCGGGGCCAACGGCCTGCGGGGCGTGAACATGTGCAGCGACCCGCACCTGCGGGGGATGGCCGACCTCGGTGAGCCGGCCTGGAACCCGTTCTGGGCCGCCTGCGCCGAGCACGACATGCCGGTGAACTTCCACATCGGGGCGAGCGACACCTCGCTCACCTGGTTCGGCACGTCGCCGTGGCCGTCGCACGACGACGAGCGCAAGCTCGCGATCGGCTCCGCGATGATGTACCTGTCGAACGCACGGATCCTCGCCAACCTCGTGTTCTCCGGGGTGTTCGAGCGGTTCCCGTCGGTGCGGTTCGTGTCGGTCGAGAGCGGCGTGGGCTGGATCCCGTTCTTCCTCGAGTCGCTCGACTACCAGCTCTACGAGAGCGCGCCGCAGGCCGTCGACGAGCTGTCGATGCTGCCGTCGGAGTACTTCCGTCGCCAGGTGTACGGCTGCTTCTGGTTCGAGCACCGGGGCCTCGGGGCGGTGGTCGAGGCGCTCGGCGCCGACCGGCTGCTGTTCGAGACCGACTACCCACACCCCACCTGCCTGTACCCCGATCCGCTCGAGCGGGCGGGTGAGGCCGTGGCCGGGCTCGACGACGACACCGTGCGCAAGATGTTCCAGGACAACGCGGCCGAGCTCTACAGGATCCCCCTCCCCGCTGCGGTCTGAGCGTGGACCTCGAGGGGGCTCGGGCCACCGTCACCCGCTTCTTCACCAGCATGGCGGCGGGGGAGTGGGACGCCATGGCCGCGTGCGTGGCGCCCGACGTCGTGCGGGTCGGCCCGTTCCGGGACGTGAAGGTCGGTCGCGACGACTACCGCGACTTCCTCGCCGCCACCATCGGCGCGCTCGAGGGCTACCGGCTCGACCTGCAGCGGGTGTGGACCGACGGCGAGCGGGCCGTCGCCCAGCTGTCCGAGACGATGGTGGTCGACGGCCGCCCGCGACGCACCGACGAGGCGATCGTCTGCGACCTCGGCCCGGACGGCCTGATCCGTCGGGTCGAGGTCTACCTCCAGCGCGGCTACTTCCCGGGCGACGAGCCCGACATCGACCGCTGACCCCGGTGCGGCGTCCCCCGGCGACCGGGCCGATCGTGCTCGGCATGCTGTACCCACCCGCCTGGTTCGGTGGCCCCGAGGCCACCGCCAGGGTCGCGACCGAGGTCGCCGCCCTCGACCCGCGCGTCGAGGTGGAAGCCCTGGTCTACGAGGAGGGCCAGCACCGACGCACCCTCCGCGGGAGTCCCACCGGGGTCGCCGAGGCCCGACGTGACCCGGCGCCCCTCACCGACGTGCAGCGCGCGCTCTTCGCGCGGGTGCACGGGGTCATCGCCATCGACCTGCCCTTCGACGTGGCGACCGTCGCCCCGAACCTCGCGTGGGTGCAGGGCGTGGGGGCCGGGACCGCTCAGCTCGAGTCGGCCGGGCTCGCCGAGGCCGGGATCGTGTGCACCTCGGGGGCGGGCACCAACGCCGTGAGCATCGCCGAGTTCGTGGTCGGCCGCATCCTCGAGGAGCGCAAGGCCTTCGTCGCCCTGCGGGCGAGCCAGGAGCGCCACGCCTGGGAGCCCCGCTTCGGGCCCGAGCTCGAGGGGGCCACGATCGGGCTGCTCGGGTTCGGGGCGATCAACCAGGCGGTGGCCGCCCGCCTCGCCCCGTTCGGCGTGGAGCTCCTCGTGTGCCGGCGGAGCGCCGGCACCGCGCCGCCCCCGCCGGGGATCGCCGAGTGCGTGCCCCCGAGCGCGCTGCACGCGCTGCTGGGACGGTGCGACACCGTCGTGGCCGCGGTGCCCGAGACCCCCGACACGCTCGGCCTCATGGACGCCGCCGCCTTTGCGGCGATGGCACCGGGATCGTTCTTCGTGAACGTCGGGCGGGGCACCCTCGTCGACGAGCGCGCGCTGATCGACGCGCTGGCCAGCGGCCGGTTGCGGGGCGCCGCCGTCGACGTGGCGAGTCAGGAGCCGCTCCCGGCCGACCACCCCCTGTGGGACGCCCCGAACCTGTCGATCTCGCCGCACTGCTCCACCTACCCGCCCGCGATGGCCGGGCGCCTCCACCGCCTGTGGATCGACAACGTGGCCCGGTGGCTGGCGGGCGACTCGCTGGTCAACGTGGTCGTCGGGGGCTGAGCGCGTGCGCCTCGGGATCCACCTGCCCCAGTACGGCTCCGCCCTCGGTGGCGACGCGGTGCACCGCGTGGCCCGGGCGGCCGAGGACCGGGGCTTCGCCGACGTGTGGGTGAGTGACCACGTGTGCCATCCGGCGGCCCAGACCTACCCGTCGCCCTACCTGCTCGACCCCTTCGTCACCCTCGCCTGGGCCGCATCGGCCACCACCCGCATCGGCCTCGGCACCAGCGTGCTCGTCCTGCCGCTCCACGAGCCGGTGTGGACGGCGAAGGCGCTGGCGAGCCTCGACGTGATGAGCGGCGGTCGCCTCATCCTCGCGGTCGGCGCGGGCTGGTCGGAGGGCGAGTACGAGGCGGTGGGCAGCGACTTCGCGAACCGGGGGGCCCGGCTCGACGAGGGGATCGACGTGCTGCGCCGCTGCTGGGCCGACGATCCGGCGTCGTACGCCGGGACCCACTACCGCTTCACCGACATCCGGGTGGTCCCACGGCCCGGGCGGACGATCCCGATCTGGATCGGGGGCGGCAGCGACGCCGCGTTCCGTCGCGGCGTGGCCCGGGGCGACGGCTTCCACCTCATCGGCCTCACGCCCGAGCAGGCCGCCGGGCACGTGGCCCGGCTGCGGCGCGACCGCCCCGAGCCCGAGTTCGTCATCTCGCTCCGTACCGGCTGGGACCCCCAGGGGATGGAGCCCGACCGGATCCGGCGCGAGCACGCCGAGTTCGCCGGGGCCGGGATCCAGCACGTGGTCGCGGCACCGTGGCGGACCACCGGCGACGAGTGGCTCCGCTCGATGGACCTGCTCGCCGACATCGTCGGGCTCGCGCCCGCCTGATGCGCGCACCGGCGCACGCGCCCGCACCTGCGGGCACCGGGCCGCTGACGGCCCGGCTGGTGATCGGCCACGCCTGGGCCATGACGCGCGCGCGGCGCGGCCGCATCGCCGGGGCCGCAGCGGTGTTCTTCGTGCCCGCGACCGCGGTGTGGTTCGCGGCCGAGGCCCTGCGCCCCGATCCGGCCGACCCGGTGGCGGTGCGGATCGTGCTCGCCGCCCTGGTGGTGCTCGGGTCGAACCTGGTGTGGTCCCTCGGGGTCGTGGCCTTCGCCGGCTTCCTCGACCTCGCGGTGGGCGACGACTACTTCCGTCGTCGCCCCCACGACCTCGCGACCGTCGTGCGCACGCTCCCGTGGGGCGCGCTCGTGGTGGTGGACCTGCTCCTCGTCGCCGGTCTGCTGGTCGGCCTCGCCGCCTTCGTCGTGCCCGGAATCGTCGTCGGCGTGTGGTTCGGGCTGGTCGGTCCCGTGGTGGTCCACGAGCGGCGCCGACCGCTCGACGCCCTCCGCCGTACGGCGCGGATCTCCCGGCCGCACTGGCCCCTCGTGCTCGGCCTGGTGGTCGTGCCGTGGTGGGTCGAGGCGTTCGTCTCCGAACCGGTGCGGGAGGCGGTGCACGGCGGCGGCCTGCTCCTCCACGCCGCCGTCGAGTGGCTGCTCGCGGTCACGATCCTCGCCGCGGTCGGCGCGCTCGAGGTGGCGCTCGCCGCCGAGCTCATGGCCCGGAACCCCGACGGCGGCAGGCCCGGGGCGGGCGAGGGCTACCGTTCGGACGTGCCCGGCGACGCCCCCGACCCGACCGAGATGGCCCGGCCCCGGGTCAGCACCCGGGACCACGCCGAGCTCGGGGCCCGGCTCGAGGAGTGGTTCGCCCACCGGGGCCGGGGCGCCGTGACCGTCACCGACCTGGCCACCCCCGAGGGCACCGGGATGTCGAGCGACACCGTGCTGTTCCGGGTGGTTCCCGCCGGCGCCGACGGGGGCGGTGTGGCCTACGTGGCCCGGCTCGCCCCCGATCCCGACGCCCACCCGCTGTTCCCCGACTACGCGCTCGACCGCCAGTACCGGACCATGGCCGAGGTCGCGGCCCGCTCGGCGGTCCCGGTGCCGCCGCTCGTGGCCCACGAGGCCGATCCCGGGTTCCTCGGGACCGAGTTCCTCGTCATGGGCCGGGTCGAGGGCGTGGTCCCGGCCGACATCCCGCCCTACGCGTTCGGGGTCGGCTGGCTGGCCGAGGCCACCGCCGCCGATCGGGCCCGGCTCCAGGGCAACGTCGTCGACGTGCTCGCCGACCTCCACGCCATCCCCGACGCCCCCGGCGCGTTCCCGTGGCTCGACCCCGGCGGCGACGCGCTGCGTGCGCACGTCGACGGGCAGCGGGCGTTCGCCGACTGGGCCCTCGACGGGCGCACCGGTGCGCTGATCGACGCCGGCTTCGCCTGGTTGGAGGCGCACTGGCCGGCGGGGCCGTTCGAGACCGTGCTGTCGTGGGGCGACGCCCGCATCGGCAACATCCTCTTCGCCGACTTCACCCCGGTGGCGGTGCTCGACTGGGAGATGGCCGCCCTCGGCCCGCCCGAGCTCGACGTGAGCTGGACGATCTTCCTCCACCGGTTCTTCGACGACCTCGCCGTGCAGTTCGGCCTGCCCGGCCTGCCCGACTTCCTGCGCCGGGGTGACGTCGTGGCCGCCTACGAGGCCCGCGCCGGGCGCCGCCTGCGCGACCTCGACTGGTTCACCACCTACGCGGCCGTGCGCCACGCCGTGATCATGACCCGGGTCGGGTTGCGCTCGGTGCACTTCGGCGAGGCCGAGATGCCCGCCTCGCTCGACGACCTCGTCACCCACCGTCCGGCGCTCGAGGCCATGCTCGCCGGCACCTACTGGGACGGGGTCCCCGCGTGAGCCGGTACCGGCGCCCGGTCACCCCGGCCCGCCTCACCGCCGCCACCGAGGCGCGCCGCCTCGGGCACGCCCTGGTCGCGGCCGACGCCGACGACGCCACCTTCGACGCGGTCGCCGACCTGCTGGTCCGGGCCAACGCGCTGCTCGCCGAGGTGCCCCATCTCCCGCGGGCGCCGTTCGACCCGGAGCACCTGGCCCGGTTCCGCCGTGACCGGGAGCGCACCGGCGCGGAGGTCATGGCCGACCGGGCGGTCGCCGGACCGGCCAACCCCACCAGCGTCGACTTCACGAGCCGGATCGTCGACGGCGTGGTCGAGGCCGACGTCGTGTTCGGACCCGCGTTCGAGGGCGCGCCGGGGCGGGCCCACGGGGGGATCGTGGCGGCGGTGTTCGACGACCTGCTCGGCACCGCCATGGCCGCGGTCGAGGGCATCGGCTTCACCGGGCGCCTCACCGTGCACTACCGCGCCCCGGTTCCGGTGGGGCCCACGGTCGCCTACCGCCTGGAGACCGGTCCCCAGGACGGGCGCAAGCTGCACGTCCGGGGCGAGGCCCGGCTCGGGGAGCGGCTGCTGTGCGAGGCCGAGGCGCTCATGATCCTCGTCGACGTCGAACGGTTCAAGGTGCACGCGGGCGACCTGCTCGCGGGCGGCCTGCTCGCGGGCGACGTGCTCGCGGGCGACGGGGCGGACTGAGCCGTGCTCCGCCGCCTGGTCAGCGTCCCCACCCTCGCCCTCCTCGCGGTGGCGCTGGTCGTGCTCAGCCCGCTGTGGGTCCCGCTCGCGGCCCTCTGGGACTGCGGGCGCGCCCGGTGGCGGTGGGCCCACGTCCGGCTCCTCGCGTTCGCGACCTGGTGGGCCTGGCTCGAGACGATCGGGATGCTCGTGGCCGGGTGGCTGCTCGTCACCGGCCGGGCCCGGCGCCCCGGGCCGCACTTCCGCCTGCAGCGCTGGTGGGCGAACGGGCTGGTGGTCGGGCTCCGGCGGACCTGCCGGCTCACTCTGACCGCGCGCCACCTCGAGGCCCTGGTCCCCGGCCCGGTGGTCGTGCTGCCCCGGCACGCGAGCCTCGCCGACGCGCTGCTGTCGGCCTGGTTCGTCACCCGCCCGGGCCTCGAGCCCCACTACGTGCTCAAGCGGGAGCTCCTCGCCGACCCGTGCCTCGACATCGTCGGCAACCGGCTCCCGAACCACTTCCTCGACCGGGGCGCCGCCGACGCCGCCCCCGAGCTCGCCGCGATCGGGGCGCTCGCGGCCGGGGTGCGGGACCCCGACGAGTGCATCGTGATCTTCCCCGAGGGCACCCGGGCCAACCCGGCCAAGCGGGCCCGGGCCCTCGCCCGGCTGGCGGAGCGCAACCCCGAGCGGGCCACGACCCTCTCGGCGCTCCGGCACCTCGGCCCGCCCCGGCCCGCGGGCACCCTCGCCGTGCTCGACGGCGCGCCGACCGCCGACGTCGTGGTGATGGCCCACGCCGGCTTCGAGGGCCTCGACACCTTCGGCGGGATCCTCGCCGCGATCCCGGGCACCGCCCCGATCCTCATCGACTGCGTGCGGATCCCGCGGTCGGAGGTCCCCACCGACGCCGCCGCGCGCATAGCGTGGCTCGACGCCCAGTGGCTCGCACTCGACCAGCGCGTCGACGAGCTCCTGCGCGAACGCAACGCCATGGTCGCCGAGGCCGCACGGAGGCACCGATGAGCCCGACCGCCACCGCCATGCTCGTCGCCGCGGGCACGATCGCTGCGTTGATGCTCACGACCTGGTTGGTGAGCCTCCCGCTGCGCAACGCGGCGATCGTCGACCTCGTCTGGGGGCTGGGGTTCGTGCTGGTGGCCTGGGCGGTGCGCGTGACCGTCGACGGCGACGACGCGCGGCAGTGGCTGCTCGTGGCCATGGTGACCGTGTGGGGCCTGCGGCTCTCGGGGTACCTCGCGTGGCGCAACCACGGCCAGGGGGAGGACTTCCGCTACCAGGCCATGCGCCGGCACTGGGGCGACCGCTTCTGGTGGGTGAGCCTCGGCACCGTGTTCGTGCTCCAGGGCGTGCTCATGTGGTCGGTGTCGATCGGCGTGCAGCTCGGCCAGGTTCCGGCTACGCCCGGGCTGGGGGTCCTGGCCGGGCTCGGCGTGGCGGTGTGGGCGGTCGGGCTGACCTTCGAGGCGGTCGGCGACGCCCAGCTCGCGCGGTTCAAGGCCGATCCGGCCAACCGGGGTCGCGTGATGGACCGGGGCCTGTGGCGCTACACCCGCCACCCGAACTACTTCGGCGACGCCTGCGTGTGGTGGGGCATCGCCCTGGTGGCGGCCGAGAGCGGCCTCGGGGCGTTCGGCATCGCCGGGGCGGTGATCATGACCGTCCTGCTGCGCCGGGTGTCGGGGGTGACCCTGCTCGAGAAGTCGCTGCGCAAGCGACGCGAGGGCTACGAGGAGTACGTGGCCCGGACGAGCCCGTTCGTGCCCCGGCCGCCGCGTCGGGGCTGAGCCCGGCGGCGCGCGGCGTCCTTCAGCCGAGGTGGGCGGCGAACAGCGCGGTGACCCGGGCCCAGGCGTCGTCGGCGGCGACGGGGTCGTGGTCGGGGGAGCCGTCGCGGAAGAAGCCGTGACCGGCGTCGGGGTAGACGACGGTCTCGTCCGGGTGGTGGGCCCGGACCGCCTCGACGTCGGCGGTGGGGATGTACTCGTCGCGTCCTCCGAAGCACAGCACGGCCGGGCAGGTGAGCGGGCCGAGCCGCGCCGCGATGCCCCCGCCGTAGAACGGCGCGGCGCACTGCACGTCGAGGCCCCGCACCGCGGCCTCGTAGGCGAGGCGCCCGCCCATGCAGAAGCCGGTGATCCCGACCCGCTCGGCGCCCCGGGCCCGGAGCTCGGCGATCGTCTCGGCGATGTCGGCCACGGCCAGGTCGACGTCGAGGTCGCGGTACTGGCGGGCGGCGTCCTCGGGCCGGGGTCCGCCGAGGCGGTGGAAGACGTCGGGCGCCGCCGCGAGGTACCCGGCCCGGGCCAGGCGCTCGCACACCCGCAGCAGCTGCGGCGTGATGCCGTTGCCCTCCTGGACCACCACCACGGCGGCGCCGGGCCGGGCCACCCCGGCCGGAGGCCGGGCGAGGAAGTACGGGACTGGCAACACGGGCTCGGGGGGCGCGGCGGGTTCCATGGCGGCACCGTATCCGCCGCGTGCGATCATGGGGCGTGGCTCCCGACGGTCCGCTCGCAACGACGCCGCTCGCGCCCTTCGGCGCAGAGGTGCACGGACTCGGGGCCGACGTCGATCCCGACCGGGTCGCCGGCGGGATGCGCGACCTGCTGGCCCGGCACCAGCTCCTGGTCCTGCGGATCCCCGGCCTGGCGGCCAAGACCCAGCTCGGGCTGCTCGGCGCGTTCGGTCCGGTGGTCGACGAGAGCCGCGACGGCTCGGGCTGGACCTACGTCTCGAACGTGGAGCCCGGGGGCGTGCTCGGCGAGTGGGAGTTCCTGTTCCACTCCGACCTCGAGTTCACCGACGAGCCCCTGCGCGTGCTCAGCCTCTACGCGATCGAGCTGCCGGACGCCCCGACGTCGACCCGGTTCGCGAGTGCGGCCCGGGCCGCGGCCCGGCTCGATCCCGACCTGCGCTCCCGGCTCGAGGGCCGGCGTGCGCTGCACGTGTTCCCGCTGCTCGAGGCGCGCGGGGACCGGCGCTACCGGCTGGCCGAGGTCGACGCCGGGGCGGCGCGCGCCGAGCATCCCGTGCTGCTGGAGCATCCCGTGACCGGGGCCCCGGTCCTGTACACGAGTGCGATGCAGACCGACTCGATCGTCGGCCTCCCCGAGGCCGAGAGCGAGGCCCTCCTCGGCCGGTGCTGGGACGCCCTCTACGCTCCCGACAACATCTACGCGCACACGTGGGCCCCCGGTGACCTCGTGATCTGGGACAATCTCGCCCTCCACCACGCCCGTGACGCGGTGACCGGTCGTCGGACCCTACGGCGGGTCCCGGTCGGGACCCGCCTGGCTCGCCTCCGCACCGCCTGAACGCCCGCACCGACCCCGAACCGACTGGAGCCCCCGTGCACGACCTCGTCCTCCGCGCCGGCACCCTCGTCGACGGCACCGGCGCCCCCGCCCGGACCGCCGACGTCGCGATCGACGGCGGCATCGTCACCGAGATCGGCCGCGTCGGCCGGGGTCGGCGCGAGATCGACGCCGACGGCGCTCTCGTCACCCCCGGATTCGTCGACGTGCACACCCACTTCGACGGCCAGGCCACCTGGGACCCCTTCCTCACCCCGTCGTGCTGGCACGGGGTCACCACTGCGGTCCTCGGCAACTGCGGCGTCGGGTTCGCCCCGGCCGACCCGACGCGCCACGAGTGGCTGATCGGGCTCATGGAGGGGGTCGAGGACATCCCCGGTGCTGCGCTCCACGAGGGCATGAATTTCGACTGGGAGCACTTCCCCGAGTACCTCGACGCGCTCGACCGGATGCCCCGGGCGATCTCGCTCGGGGCCCAGGTCCCCCACGGCGCCGTGCGGGCCTACGTGATGGGGGAGCGGGGCGCCCGCAACGAGGCCAGCACCGCCGCCGACATCGAGGCCATGGCCGCGATCGTCACCGACGCCCTGCGGGCGGGGGCCCTCGGCTTCTCCACCAGTCGCACGCTCGGGCACCGGGCGATCGACGGTGAGCCGGTGCCGGGCACCTTCGCCGCCGAGGACGAGCTGTTCGCGATCGGCCGGGCCATGGCCGAGGCCGGACACGGCGTGTTCGAGCTCGCCCCGGCCGGGACCGGCGGCGAGGCTGCGGGCGACCCCGCCGACGCCCACGAGACCGAGATCGACTGGATCGTGCGCCTGGCCGAGGCCACCGGCGTCCCGGTCACCTTCCTCGTCATGCAGTCCCACGTCGCGCCCGACCGGTGGCGGTACCAGCTCGACGCCGCCCGGCGGGCCCGGGCTGCGGGGATCCCTGTCCACCCGCAGGTTGCGTCCCGGTGCTTCGGGATGCTGGTGGGCCACCAGTCGCGCGCCAACCCGTTCCGGACCCGCCCCACCTACGCGACGCTGCTGGACCTGCCGTTCGCGGATCGCATCGCGCGCCTGCGGGACCCCGAGGTCCGGGCCCGGATCCTGGCCGAGGCGCCCCCGCCGCCGACTCCGGGGACCATGTCGGCCCAGATGCAGTCGTCGATGTTCGCGGCGTTGTACCCGCTCGGCGACCCGCTCGACTACGAGCCCGCCGCCGACGCGGGCCTGCGCGCGATCGCCGAGCGTGAGGGCCGCTCCGTCGAGGAGGTCGCCTACGACCTCATGCTCGCCGACGACGGCCGGGCCCTGCTGCTGTACCCCCTCCTCAACTACGGCGGCGGGAGCTACGACGCGCTCCACGAGATGATCACCGACCCGGCGACGATCCAGGGCCTCGGTGACGGCGGCGCGCACTGCGGGATCGTGTGCGACGCGAGCATGACGACCTACCTGCTCTCCCACTGGGTGCGCGACCGTTCGCGTGGGCCCCGCATCGACCTCGAGTTCGCGGTGCGCCGCCTCACCGCCGACCCGGCCCGGCTCTACGGCCTCCACGACCGGGGCGTGCTCGCGCCCGGCCACGTGGGCGACGTCAACGTCATCGACTTCGAGCGGCTCGGTCTGGTCGCGCCCGAGATGGTGTTCGACCTCCCCGCCGGGGCCGGGCGGATGATCCAGCGCTCGACCGGCTACCTGGCCACCGTGGTGGGCGGCGAGACCGTGGTCGAGGCGGGGGAGTGCACCGGGGCGCAACCGGGGCGGCTCCTGCGGGGTCCCCAGGCGGCGCCCGACGCCTGACCGGCTCGGTCGGACTCCGGGTCGGCCGCGGGGCCCGTCGGGTCCGACGTCAGGACCGGGGGCCCGCGGGCTGGGCGCCGCGGACCAGCCGCCCGGGCCGGGCGCCGGTGTCCTCGCCGTCGCGGTGCACCACGGTGCCGGCGACGAGCGTGGCCACGTAGCCGCTGGCGGTCTGCATCAACCGACGGCCGCCGGCGGGCAGGTCGGCCACCAGGTGGGGTCGCTCGAGGGTCAGGCGGTCGAGGTCGACCAGGTTGGCGTCGGCCCGGGCCCCGGGGACGAGGCGACCCCGGTCGTGGAGCCCCACCAGGTCCGCGGTGTCGGCGGTCTGGCGCCGTACCGCGACCTCGATCGGGAGGCGCAGGTCGGGCGCAGCGTCGCGCGCCCAGTACGACAGCATGAAGGTGGGCATCGACGCGTCGCAGATCAACGAGCAGTGCGCGCCGGCGTCACCGAGTCCGGGGACGCAGTTGGGGTCGGTCAGCATCTCGTGGGTGACGGCCATCGTGCCGTCGGCGTAGTTCATCACCGGGAGGTACAGCTGCCCCCCGGGCGCCCGGAGGACGTCGAGCGCGACCGCGAACACCGAGCGGCCCGACCGCGCCGCCTCGGCCTGGATCGATTCGTCGGGGGCGGGGTCGTAGCGGGGCGGGTCGGTGCACGCGAACGCGGCGCCGAAGTGGGTGAGCGGACTGTGGGCGGCGTTCGCCTCGGCCTCGGCCACGATGCGGTCGCGCACGGATGGGTCGTCGAGCCGGGCGGCGCGCTCGGGGGCAGGGAGCCCGGCGAGCGACCGGAAGGTCGGCGACGCCACGAACGGGTGCACGCGCCCGTCGAGGCTCATGATCAGCCCGACCGGCCGGGTCGGGACCTGTCCGCGCATCGGCACGCCGTCGGCGACCGCGTCGGCGATGCGATCGAGCAGGGCCCGGTACTCGGTGGGCCGCACCGGCTTCTGCAGGACCGTGAGCGAGGTCGGTCGTCCGCTCACCTCGGCGAGGCAGCGGATGAGGGCGAACTCGGCGTCGAGGTCGTCGAGGTCGGCCACCACCTCGAGCACGCCCCGCCCGGTGGCGCCGAGGGCCCGGGCGATGCCGAGCAGCTCGTCGGCCCCGGCGGAGAGCGAGGGGGTGTAGGCGCCGCTCGCCGACTTGTGGTTCACCGTGCGGGAGGTGGAGAAGCCCAGGGCCCCAGCCGTCACCGCCTCGGCGACCAGCGCCCCCATGCGGGCGATCTCGTCGGCGTCGGGCACTTCGGTGTGGTCGCCGCCCCGGTCGCCCATGACGTAGCCCCGGAGGGCCCCGTGGGGGACCTGGGTCCCGACGTCGCAGGCGAACCGGCGGCGGTCGAGCGCGTCGAGGTACTCGGGGAAGGTCTCCCACTCCCAGGTGATCCCCTCGTGCAGCGCCGTGCCGGGGATGTCCTCGACCCCCTCCATCAGCTCGATCAACCAGGCGTGGCGGTCGGGCCGGACCGGCGCGAAGCCGACGCCGCAGTTGCCGGTGACGACGGTCGTGACCCCGAGGCGCGACGACGGGGCGATCAGGGAGTCCCACGTGACCTGGCCGTCGTAGTGCGTGTGCACGTCGACCCAGCCCGGCGTCAGCAGCAGGCCGTGGGCGTCGATCTCCTCGCGACCCCGGCCCGGGACCGCGCCGACGGCGGTGACGCGCCCCGCGTCGACGGCGAGGTCGGCCTCCCGGAGCGGTGCACCGGTGCCGTCGGCGACGGTCGCGCCGCGGACGACGAGGTCGTGGTCGAGGGTCACCGTCACAGTCTCGCGCGTCGGTACCGAGGCAGGGCTCGGCCGGGGTTCGGCCGGTGCTCGGTCGGCGCTCAGTCGGTGGCCAGGTCGGCCCGGGGATCGTGACGGGGGTCGGGCCGGTCCTCGAGGAAGGCCAGGGCCGGGAGGGTGATCTCGGCCCGCCGGATCCGGCCGGTGAACGGGAACGGCGGCCGGTAGTCGTCGCTCACCGGGAAGCCCCGGTCCTCGCCCAGGTGGAGCCGGGAGCCGCCGATCTGCCAGCGGAAGGGGAGGTCGCGGGGGATCGCCCCGGTGCCGATCGGCGCTCCGTCGGCCCGGAGGACCACGGTGCCACCCCCGGACTCCGCCCGGGTGTACTCGACCTCCACCGTGGTGGCCCCCGGGGGCAGCGGCGTGTCGGTCTCGATCCGGTGGGGCGTGCCGTAGCGGCTCACCACGAAGGCGGGCCGACCGCCGTGGGCCACCAGCGCCCAACCGCCGTTCCAGTCGCCCTGGGCGCACAGCACGCCCTCGGCGCCGTCGGGGACCGGGTCGGTCGTGACGACGAGGCGGAAGCCGCCGGTCAGCATCGGGGTCCCCTCCTCGACGGTGGGTGCGCCGGGGCGGTAGGTCCACCGGTACCGGGGCGGATGGGGTGACGGCTCCATCGCCACCACCCGCCCGGTGAGGGAGTCGTCGAGGGGGAGGACGTCGTAGCGACCCGCCTCGGCCCACCACAGCTCCTCGAGCCGCCGGAGCACGTCAGGATGGTCGCCGGCGACGTCGCGGGCCTCGGCGAAGTCGGCCTCGAGGTCGAAGAGGGCCCACCGGTCGGTGTCGAAGTCACGGCTCCCGGCCAGCACCGACTCGTCGGGGACGCCCTGGGACAGATGGTCGGTGGTGGCCTTCCAGCGGCCGTCGACGATCGAGCGGGAGCCCAGCATCTCGAAGTACTGCACGTCGCGCCCGGGGGCGTCGGGATCCGCGAACGAGGGGACCAAGCTGGCCCCGTGCATCGGCATCTGGTCGACGCCCCGCACGACGGTGGGCACCGGGATGCCGGCGGCGTCGAGCACGGTGGGTGCGAGGTCGATCGCGTGGCAGAACTGCCCGCGCACATCCCCGCGCGCCTCGGGGGCGATGCCGGCGGGCCAGTGCACGATCAGGGGCGTGCGGACCCCGCCGAGCCACGCGTAGCGCTTCCACATCCGGAACGGCGTGTTCCCGACCCAGGCCCAGCCCCACGAGTAGTGCCCGTAGGCCCGGTGGCCGCCGAGCTCGTCAATGCGGGCGAGCGAGACCTCGAGGTCGTCCTCCTGGCCCAGCGCCCACGAGTGCTCGTTGAACGAGCCGTGGGCCCCGCCCTCGGCGCTGGCCCCGTTGTCGGTGCAGACCATGACGATGGTGTCGTCGAGGATCCCGAGCTCCTCGAGGAAGTCGACCACGCGCCCGAGGTGGTGGTCGGTGTGGGCGAGGAACCCGGCGAACACCTCCATCTGGCGGGCGTAGAGCCGCTGCTCCTCCGGGGGTAGGTCGGCCCAGGCGGCCATGCCCTCCGGGCGCGGGGTGTTCTCGGTGCCGGGCGGCACGATCCCACGTTCGACCTGGCGGGCGAAGACGCGGTCGCGGCACGCGTCCCAGCCGTCGTCGAAGCGGCCCTCGTAGCGGGCGATCCACTCGGGCGGCGCGTGGTGGGGCGCGTGCATGGCGCCGGGTGCGAAGTACATGAAGAACGGCTGGTGCGGTGTGGTCTGCTGCTGCTCGGCGATCATCCGGATCGCCTCGTCGGCCAGGTCCTCGTTGAGGTGGTAGCCCTCCTCCGGCGTGCGGGGCGGGTCGACGTAGGTGTTGTCGCGGATGAGGTTGGGGGCCCACTGGTTGGTGTCGCCGGCGGGGAAGCCGTAGTACCGGTCGAAGCCGAGCCCGAGGGGCCAGCGGTCGAACGGCCCCGACTGCTGCTGGTCCCAGCGGGGCGCGATGTGCCACTTGCCGATCGCCATCGTGTGGTAGCCCGCGTCACCGAGGAGGCGGGGCAGCGTGGCCGCCGCCTCCGGGATGCGCCCGCAGTAGCCGGGGAACCCCGTCGGGACGTCGGTGAGGAAGCCCATGCCGACCGCGTGGTGGTTGCGGCCGGTGAGCAGCGCGGCGCGGGTGGGGGAGCACAGGGCGGTGACGTGGAACCGGTGGTAGCGCAGACCCCCTGCGGCGAGGCGGTCGAAGGTGGGGGTCTCGACCTCACCCCCGAAGCAGCCGAACTGGGCGAAGCCGGTGTCGTCGAGGAGGATCACCAGCACGTTGGGGGCGCCGGCGGGCGCCCGGGTCGCCGGTGCGAACGCCGGGGTCGAGTCGGCGATGGCCCGCCGGATCCGGGGTTGGGTCATGGGCGGAACCTAGACCGTCGGGCCGGGGCGCCGACGCCGCGGACGGCGGTCCGGGCCCGGTGGCACCCGGCTCGGGCAGACTGGCGATATGGGCCTGCCCGGGGACGCCTGCATCGTGGAGGTCGGGTGCAACGAGGGCGCCGGGCGCGGGGTCAACCCGAACGTGCCCATCGGGCCCGACGAGATCGCCGCCGACGCCCTGCGCTGTCGCGATGCGGGCGCGGCGATGGTGCACTGGCACGCCCGTGATCCCGACACCGGCGAGCAACGGCTGGGCGACGTCGACCTCTACGCCGCCGCGCTCCCGACCATGCGGGCGGCGGGCCTGCTCGGCTACCCGAGCTACCCGGTCGACGGCGTGGCGCCCCGGGCTCGGCTCGACCACGTGTGGGCGCTGCAGGCGGAGGCGGGACTCGAGCTCGCGCCCGTCGACCTCGGGTCGGTGTCGACCGTTCCGTGGAACGTCCACCTGCACGACTTCGTCGGACTCGACTGGCTCCGGACCCAGTCGGGGGTGGTCGACAATCCCCTGCCGTTCGTGGTCGATGCGGTCGACCGGGCCCGGGGCCTCGGCATGGTGTGCACGTTCGGGGCCTTCGACGTGGGCTGCAGTCGGATCCTGGCCATGCTCCACGAGTCGGGGCGGATCCGTGGCCCGGTGGTCCACAAGATCTTCCTGTCGGAGGGCTGGGCCGTCGGGCCGCGCCCGTCGGAGGCCGCGCTCGACCTGCACCTCGCGCAGCTCCCCGACGACCTCGACGTCGAGTGGATCGTCGTGCCCTACGCCCACTCCGACCCCACGGTGGTCGAGCGCCTCTGCCGTGCCGCCATCGACCGGGGCGGCCACGTGCGGGTCGGCATCGGCGACAGCCCGGGGGCCGACCCCACCGCGACCAACGCTGCCCTGGTCGAGCGGGCGGTGGGCTGGGCCGCCGCGGCCGGCCGACCGGTGGCGACGACGGACGCCGTGCGCACCCGCCTCGGTCTCACCGCGCCCTGAGACCCGGGACCTGAGACCGGGGACATGGGACCGATCGGTCCCGTGTCGGCTCAGGCGAGACGCTTGGAGACGTCCTCGCCCCGCACGATCTTGTCGCGGTAGTCGTCGAGCCAGCGGCTGAACTTGCCGGTGGCGTCGTCCGCGGCCGACTGGCGCGGGTACGCGGGGATCACGTAGTCGGGATCGAGCGGCGGGTGGTCGGAGGCGGGCTTGCGGGCCATCACGGCCTCGATCACCGGCTCCATCCGGGCCGCCTTCTCGGCCTGGAGGCGCTCGTCCCGCTCGATGAACTCGGGCATGACCTCCTTGGCCACCAGCTCGAAGCTCTCCATGATGTCCTCGTGGCGGTTGCGGCCCGCGGCCGAGGAGAGGATCAGGAGGTCGACGCCGCACTCCTCGTAGCGGCGGAAGTACTCACGCACCTGGTCAGGACTCCCCATCGCACCGCGCAGGCCGCTGGTGCCCGACGCCACCACCTTGGCACCGAGGCGGTCCTGGTTGGCGGCGGCGATTCGCACGGCCTCCGGGTCGTACCCGGCGTCGCGCCGCCGCTCCTGGTACTCGGCCCACAGGTCGGTGTGGCCGGGCCGGTGGTGGCCGAACACGTAGTAGTGCCCCAGCGAGTACCCCATGAAGTTGGAGCCCTCGGCGCCACGCCGCACGGCCTCCTCCGGATCGGGGTGGCACATGAACCCGGTGACGCAGGCGAGGTTGGCGTTGACGGCGTCACCGATGGGCACGCCCTCGGTGGCGAGGGTGGTGTAGTAGTCCTCGACCCAGGCCCGGGCCTCCTCGGGATCGAAGAAGGCGAAGCTGAGGGCACCGATCCCGCGCTGTGCGGCCATGTGGATCGTGTCGCGGCGCGTGCAGGCGACCCACACCGGGGGA
>Ga0194129_10002317_pt1 | contig 28872 bp, 29 predicted proteins | sample TA2KigCa35mmetaG_FD_150862 | JGI IMG/M metagenome (GOLD analysis project Ga0194129, IMG submission 150862) | Freshwater microbial communities from Lake Tanganyika, Tanzania - TA2015038 Kigoma Deep Cast 35m | ecosystem: Environmental > Aquatic > Freshwater > Lake | place: Tanzania: Lake...
ACGGAAAAACAAAAACAAAAACAAAAACAAAAACAAAAACAAAAACAAAAACACACAGAGAATCTTGCTAATCTCTTTATATAAAATAACTCATAGTTAAATTATTATAAATAAAAGTTTTAACAGAAATTCTAATGTTATTAAAATATATATAAATCATATAATATAATGTCTAACTACGAAAATTGTTTAGATGAAGCTAAACAACGATATGATAATAAGAAATTAAAAATATGTCCTAGAGGCTATTGCACAGCAAAAAATAAGTTTGAAGTATATCCTTCTGCCTATGCTAATGGATATGCGGTTCAAGTATGTAAAGGAACACAAGAAGATTTTTTAGGTGATAAATATGCTGATGAAACATATATAAATAAAAAATATAAAAAAGATGAAGTTAATGCATTACAAAGATGGTATAATGAAGAATGGGTAAATGTATGTGAGAAAGGTGATGGTCCAGGTGGATATAAAGTGTGTGGCACTGGTAAAGGTATAGACAATCCTGAAAATTATCCCTATTGTCGCGCATATCATAAATTACCTGGAACTACAGTTACTACTGCCCAGGAATTAACTAAAGAAGAAATAGATATAATGTGTAAAGTAAAACGATCAAAAAAACAAGGTATAAATGGTAAACCTACAAGAGTATTATTATCAAAAAATATATCTAAAGGTGGTTCAAATTATATACAAATACCAGAAAATGTAGAAAGAGAAGCAAAATTAGGTTTAGAATTATTAAAAAATGGATTCCAAGGTGGAACTGAAACAGGATGGAATAGAGCTAAACAATTGGCCTATAATAAAACCATAGATGTTATATCATTAGCAGATATGCGAACTTGGTTTTCTAGACATGGACCAGATGCTAAAAATGGTGGAACATCGTATCCTGGATATTGTCAGTGGTTACAAGATGGAAAACCAATGAATAACACAACTAGAAATTATAGAGGAGCTGTTTCTTGGTTAATTTGGGGTGGGGATGCTGCTTATGAATGGTTAAAAACGAAAGAAATTAGAAATTTGATTGAAAATGAATATCCTCAACGAAAAAAGTCTATTACTAAAAACAATTTATCATGTTAATTTTTAAATAATTAATAACAGTATGTTATCAATTATTTATAATTTTTTTATATGTTAAAAATAAATACAATTGTTTAAAAACAAAAATATGTGAGTAATAAAACATAGACTTTCAATCATAATCATCATACATTGTATTACCTACTTTAATTAACTCTTTAGGTATACCACAATCTGTGAAAATATCTATTCCATTTTGTATTCTATTAATAAACTGTATAGGGTTCATATCATGTTCATCATTTTGAAATACAGCTGAAGTTCTGAATTGTATGTTAAATACATTAATTCCAGCGCAAACATATATAAAATGAAATATTAATTCTTCATATAACTCTAATTCTTCATACTTCTTTTTAAATTCATCTTCATTTTCTAGATCTAATAATTCATCTAATGATTCTAATTCTTCCTCATCTTCATAGCATAAAATTAATTTGACTTCATCTGGATCTTCATTTAATCCTGATAAATATAACATCAAATTATCTATATTTAATAATTTAAAAATTAAATCAATATTGGAATAGTTTAATGGTAAGCTTACACTTATACCTATTTGTGCTTGGGTTAATGATGGCATTATATAATAAATAAATCTTTATAAATAAATCAATTTTTTTTACATTTATATAAATTGTTCAATACATTTTATTGAAATGCACATACTATTATTATTCAATTTTACCCATTCACAAAAAAATAAAACAAAATCATATATAAGTAAATATATCTATTCTAAAGTTCATTAGTTGACATTACTCATATTAGATGATGTATAATTCATAATTTATATCTATCTAAAATATTATATGCTTATTCATATACTTTTTAATAAATATATAATTAAAAATTTTGAATTTTATAAATCATAAATATAAAAAAATTGAATAATATTAATATTATATTTGATTATAAAATGAAATGTCTATAGATATAGAAAATCAAAATAATTCAGCAGTATTAAATCAATTTATATATAAAGACTCTAGATGTTTTACCAAAATATCTATATTATTCAAAATTATACAATGTATATTTTATACAATTACATTAAAATCATGTAATATATATTCATTTTATTATATTATAATAATATCATTATTTTTATCAATATTGAATGAAGTTCGATATGAATATAATCATTGGAAAAAATATGGATATACATTTTCATCACTAGATGATTTTGAATTATGGAAAAAAACATTATATCCTCAATCAAAAATAATTTTTTCAGCTATAGACTTTATAATTAAATCTATATATTTCATACATTATATAGAAAATTTAGGTAAATTTGATTTTAGTTTTAAAGATACTTGTAGCTTTGGTGAAAGTGTCTTTAAAATAAACATAATGATAAATTTTGGAATATATTTTATAATGGGCGCATTTTCTTGTATTATATTAACTCATTATTATTATCGTACCCAATATAACTCTATTATTCATAGACCTATAGAAGTTGTCAATATACATAATTTAATTATTCCAAATCAAAGTCTAAACGAAGAATGTTCTATTTGTATGGATTTAGAAAATAATAATACTTGGATTAAACTATCTTGTGGACACAAATTTCACAGTTCTTGTATAACACAATGGTTAAATACACACCAAACTTGTCCAATATGTAGGCATAATGTTGGATTTATTTAAACTATAAAATTATCTTAAAGATCTATATTGACATCAAATAAAATTAATTTATAGTTATAATAATGTAGTCAAAATAAAATTAAGTTAGAATATAATAGATTTACATTCTCACATAATTGTTTATTATGAACATAACTAGATTAAAAAATAAAGATTTTTATTAAATATTAATAACTAAAAATTAGTAAAATTGATAAAACATCTTTTTAGCTTCTCCGAAATGAGGGTCTTCATCCTTTATTTTAAGTTTATGATTATTATAATATTTCCTCTTTTTAAAGAATGGATAACAATCTGAAACAACCATTTCTGGATAAAAGATACCGAATGCATAAAGAGCATATTCTAATCCCATGTTCAAAATTTCTAGTAATTTACGAGTTAGCACTGTATAGAATTGCAGACCATGAAATATATATTTATTAGTAATTAAACGCCTACATATTATTGAAGTTCTATAAATTTCCATTGAAATAATCGCTTTTTGAAGAGTAGTTTTGGCATTTTCACAATTTTTTAAAAGATTAAATTGAATAGAACAAAATAATTTTTGACATAATCTGATCCAATATGAGAATTCTTTGAGCGGACTTAAATCTACTTTATTCTTTTTGAATGTAAAAGTAAGTTGTCCTTCCCTAATTTTTTCTTTTACATCAGGTGACATTAAATATTGTTCAAAAGGGGTAACACATTCAGCAATAGTTTTGTCAAATTTCTCCCACATTTTTTCATCTTCAATTATTTTTGTTAACATTTTTTGAAGTGATATAATTGGGATTTCATCAGTTATAATAGTTATTGTTGGTGTGTTTAACCAAAAACATTGTAGCACACTATTTTTTTTATTTTGTTCATCAATCATATCGTAAAATAAATCAACTTTTGATTGATATTCTTTTTTTGAGATGACAAATCCACGGTAAATTATATTATTATTTTGTTTTATCTTTTGCAATTTGTAAGGGTTGTCATTTATAACTTGCATACTGGCTAATTGTGATCTGGTAAAAACCATTTAATATATTATAGATGTTGCTATTATTTTTAATAAATAATAATATATCAATTTTTTTTTGACATAAACTCGGCACAACATAAATAATTAATCTGAAAGGGATAGTTTCTTGGGGGTTGTTTATCAACTTTTTTCTAACGGACACATAATAGGTATCGTGAATATTATCGCAATCGGCTGTCGCTAAATAGCTTGTTGAACTATTTTTTTTATATCAATAAAAAAAAAATTGAAATCATTTGTTTAATTTTTTTTATATTATTGACTAAAATTACATGTCCGTTCTAGAAAGTGCTAAGAAATACAATACATATACTATAAAATCATGGTATGATTACCAGAAAATAACGCCGTCTCATCTTCATTCCATCCCTCATTACTATGCCACGTGTGAAGAACAGGCAAAGCTTTGTCCTGAAAATGTTATGGTTCTTCGTGATGAAATTATAAAGATTACTGGGTGGCATTGGACTACAGGTTGGCCAGCTCAAAATTGTGCTGATACCAATGGCTATACTGATGTTCGCACAAACAAAAAATATAATAATAACTCTTCTGGAAATTACACATTTTTTGAAGATATAAAGTAAAATATAATAAATTGATATTTGCGTTTTTTTATAAAAAATCAATTTTTTTTAAATGTGTTCAATTTTAATGCTTATCTTTAAAGTAATTGGATATCCAGGTATTATTGAAAGAATGAACCTTGATCTTATTAGAGAAGCAACACAAGAATTATGACAAATGGCACAACCAAAGGATGAAAATTTAATGCTTCATTCTAATGTAAATAGTGTCGGTCAGAGATTTGTAGTGTATGTGCAACATTCTAAACATTTAGGACTATTGATAAGAATTGCCTTATCGTTAAACATCAGCTAAAGCGAGAAAAGGCAAAAGCAGCAAAAGCAGCAAAATTAGCAAAATTAGCATCTAAAAAAAAAAGGATTAAGTTTACGTAAGTCTATACAAGTTTTGCGTAGAAACTCACTTAATGTTAGACATTAGTAATAGTATAAATCAATTATAATCTATATTTATATACAGATTATAATAAAAACAGTAATTATTTAAAAAAATATTAGATTAGCTATTATATATCTATTTTATAAAATGTCAAAAATGGTGGTAATAAAAAGAAATGGACAAAAACAAGATATAAGTTTTGACAAAATATTAGCAAGAATATATGAACAGTGCACCAGAGAGCCACCATGTTTGTCAGTTGATTGTGCTTTAGTTGCTCAAAAGGTAATATCAAGAATATATGATGGTGTAAAAACAAGTGAATTAGATGAACTAACTGCTAATATATGTATCAGTTTATCTACAGAAGAACCAGAATATGGAATAATTGCTAACCGTGTTATAATAAGTAATAATCATAAAAATACACCAAATACTTTTCTAGATAGTATGTCATTATTATATAAACAATCCGTCCCTATTATTAGCGAAGAACTCTATAATATATCTATGAAATATGCTGAAAGAATTGAAAATACTATTGATTATAAAAGAGACTACTACATTGATTATTTTGGATATAAAACTTTAGAGAAAAGCTATCTGAAATGTATAGAAAAAAAAATAATAGAGAGACCACAACATATGTGGATGCGTGTTTCTATAGGAATACATGGTAATAATATTGAAGCTGCATTAGAAACATATCATGCGATGAGTAATAAAAATCTCATACACGCTACGCCTACATTATTTCATTCAGGCACTCCAAATAATCAATTCCTAAGCTGTTTTTTATTAGGAATGCACGATAGTATTGATGGTATTTATAAATGTTTGGGAGATTGTGCTAAAATTAGTAAATGGGCAGGAGGAATAGGAGTTAACATATCAAATATACGTTCTAATAATTCCTATATACGTGGAACAAATGGAATAAGTCAAGGTATAGTTCCCATGTTAAAAGTATTTAATGATACAGCTGTTTATGTAAATCAATGTTTTCACCCAGATACTATAATTTATACTATTAATGGAGCAAAATATATTAAAGATATTACAACAAATGATAGTGTTATAACACACGATGGAAATTATCAACCTGTATTAAAAGTAATTAATAATAATGTTGCAAAAAAAATACTAATTATTAAACAACAACACGCTATATATTCTACAAAATGCACAGCAGAACATTATATATACTGCATACAGACACCTAATCCTAAATTATCTACACATACTGTATTGAATAAATATAATTCTGGACTTTTACAAGCAAAATTTATTATGGCAAATCAATTAAAAGTAGGTGATTTAGTATGTTTTCCTATCAATAATAGTTGTAATAATAAAATTATTGATAAAGATTACATTCGTTTTTATGGTATCTGTTTAACATTAGCAAAAAAAAGTAAAGAAAATATAATATATATAAAACTTAAAAAAAAACAAGAGTTTAATAAAACAATAGATTTTATAAAATGCTATCTATTAAGCAAAGGTGTTTTTTTTAGTATAAATAAAAGGACACATAAAAAAGAAGACTATTTATCATGGGATCTGAATAAATATAATATATTTAATAATAATGATAGTGACTTCAATTGTATAGGAAATGATTATTATCATATGTCAGTAGAAGATACTTTATTATTTATTCGTGCTATTTTAGAACCTTTAAAAAAAAATACTCAAAATGTAAATATTAAATCTAAAAATTATTTATTTATATGTTCAATTAAACAATTATTTCATAAAATTGGATATCTAATTAAAGGTTATAAGTCTAAATCAACAATAATACTAAATATACCTTTATATAGTGCTATTACTGAAAACTATATAAACAATCGTGGTGTCACTGATTTTGTCAACGATAATAATATGCTTTGGACACGAATAAAAAGTATCAGAGAACAAAACTATAAAGGTATTGTATATGATTTAAATATAAAAGATAACCATAATTACCTTACTGAAATGGGTTTAGTTCATAACAGTGGAAAAAGAAATGGAAGTTTCGCAATATATATTGAACCATGGCACGCTGATATCCTTCAATTTTTAGAATTAAAGAAAAATCATGGAGACGAATCATCAAGATGTAGAGATTTATTCTATGCTTTATGGATTCCAGATTTATTTATGGAGAGAGTAGAAAATAACGAAAAATGGTCTTTAATGGACCCTGATGAATGTCCAGATTTAACAAAGAATTATGGAGACAATTTTAATAGATTATATTTACTATATGAAAGCCAAAATAAATACAGAACACAGATATCTGCTAGAGAATTGTTTAATAAAATTGTTGAATCACAAATTGAAACAGGCACACCCTATATAGGATATAAAGACGCGGTTAATAAAAAAAACAATCAAAAAAACTTGGGAACAATAATGAATTCAAATCTTTGTATAGAAATTAATGAGTATTCCGATGAAAATGAATATGCTTGTTGCACATTAGGATCACTTGGACTGCCTTCATTTGTAATAAATGGAGTATTCAATTTCAGTCTATTAATGAATAGTGTTAGGATTTTAGTGCGCAATCTAAATATAATAATTGATAAAAATTTTTATCCGGTTCCTGAAACGAAAAAAAGTAATTTAAAACATCGTCCAATCGGAATAGGGATACAAGGTTTGGCAGATGTATATATGTTATTAAAATTACCATTTGATAGTAGTGATGCTTCACTAATCAATGTGCATATTTTTGCTTGTATTTATTATACTGCTCTTCTTGAGAGCCTAGAATTATCAAAAAATATAGATAAAAATAATATAAATAGTTATGATAATGAAAAAATAAATGAACGTGTAAAAAATGGATGTAGCTATTTAGGAGCCTATTCTACATTTGAAAACAGTCCTATTTCTAAAGGTATATTTCAATTTGACTTGTGGGGTGTAAAACCTATTGATATATTACTTGATGGAACCGTTTTAGATTGGACTGGTTTAAAAAAAAACATTATATGCTATGGAATAAGAAATAGTTTATTAGTTGCTCCTATGCCTACTGCCAGCACAAGTCAAATATTAGGATATACTGAGTGTTTTGAGCCTATTACGAGTAATATTTATTTAAGAAGAGTTTTAGCAGGAGAATTTATTGTTATAAATAAATTTTTAGTAGATGATTTAAAAAAATTAGATTTATGGAATAAACAAATGAAAGATACAATTATAATGAATAATGGATCTATTCAGAATATTACTTCAATTCCACAAGATATTAAAAATATATATAAAACAGTGTGGGATTTGAGTATGAAAACTATTATAAATCAATCATCTGATCGTGGTGCTTATATTTGTCAAACACAGTCATTAAATCTTTTTATGGCAAAACCGGATTTTAATAAAATAACAAGTATGCATTTTTATGCATGGAAAAAAGGATTAAAAACTGGACTATATTATCTAAGGACACTTTCAGCATCTAAAGCACAACAAGTAACGATTGAACCAGAACAAGTGTGCAAACTCGGTGATAAAAATTGTATTATGTGTAGCTCATAAAAATTATTTTAAGAATTTGTATATTATTCTTAAAATAATTGTATAATAATATATGACTAACCCAGTTGAAAATATTACTAAGACTATAAATTGTGAAAAATGTTGCTCATGTCCTGATACATCTAATATAGATATTCCAAATATAAAACCAAAATCAAATCCTAAATTAGATAAATTAAAAGAGCAAATGCAGGCATATAGTCAAAAAGCTGGACAAATGTATGATAAGGCGAGTGAAAAAGCAAAACCTATGATAGATTTTATAACACAAAAATGGTATATAATTTTAATTGTTATTGTATTATTATTTGTAGCATTTATTTATTTTAAATATTTCTTTAGAAGAAGTGAAATTGCTATAAAAATAATTAAATCTTATCGAGATAAGATGAATATAGGACCTATTGCGGATAATAAAGAATTAATGATGGGAAAATATAAATTATGTGACTTTTACATCGCAAGTAGTGCTAAATCATATCTTCCTTGCTCTCAATATTATGATTATGCTAGTATTGATGTAATTCAATGTATAATAGAATCTGGAGCAAGATATATTGAATTAGATGTTTTTCCTAGTTCATTTTGTTGGAATTCAGACCCTGTTGTAATGAATGGTGATATAAATGGTCTTTGGCCCTGGACAACGCGATTATGTTTTGATAAATGTATTGAACGAATTCATCAAACTGCTTTCACTTCGCAAAATGTAGGTAACACGAGTGATCCTTTTTTTCTATATTTAAATATTAAATGTTTTGATAATGAAAAATTATTAAAAAAAATAGCTGATATACTTGATAAATATTTAAAATATAGAATGTTATCAAATTCATACAAGACAAAAGATATAGCTAAAGTGCCTATAAAAGAATTTATTAATAAATGTATAATAATTAGCAACCGCACATGGGAAGGAAGTTCTATGTCAGAATATGTTAATTTCGCTATGAGTGTTAAAATTAACAGTCAATCACATGAACAAGTAATTGAAACGCATGACCCTCTATATTTAAAAGAGACTAATAAACAAGCATTAACTAGAGTATATCCATTATTTACAGGAAGAGATACCAAAAATTATAATCCAATATCTCCCTGGTTATATGGATGTCAATTTGTGTGTATGAATTATCAGGTTAACGACATAAATATGGATATCTATATTGAAAAATTTAAAAACTGTAGTCTAATTTTAAAACCTGAGCCATTACGATATAAAGAAGAAGTTATACCAGATCCTGTTCCACAAAATAAAGCGGTTGATATGAAACCAATTTATCATGAATCTCCATATGGTAATTTTACATATTAAACTATGTATTAATAAATTATATAGTTTAATATTATTTTTTATATCTTGTTATAAAATGTATCAAATAGTAAGAATCTAGTTCAAAAAATATATCATTTATTAATTTTTTGCACGTCAAAAAACATGTCTCTAAATCAGTATCTATTATAGGTCTATCGCGAAAAATACGAACTCTTTTCTCTTTACCATCAATCATTTTGGGTTCAATACGCTCTTCAATACATTTTTCCAAATGTGATACTAATAATGTCACTTTATTATATATTGAGTTTTCTAGCTTATTAAGATTATTAGTGTCTTCTTCAGTTATATTTGTTTTATCAGATATATCTAAATAATATTTATCTAATTCTTCCTTATTATCTATCCATTTTCCATTGTTTTCCATACATTCAGTTTCATTATCAATTTCAATCATAGATAAATGTGTAAGAAGACGCTGATCCTCTAATTTAACATTTGCTAATATTTTATTTCTTATATCAGGATCTATTGTTATAAGATTTGTGTTATTACCTAAGATAAATGGTAATGAGGGTTTTATAGGTATTTTTGATACAGACAATGGATTATCACTTACACATAAACCTCCATTTTTAATGCGATTCAATTTCAGATGAACTAAACGCACAGTGTTAATTATTGCTCCTACTAAATTAATTTTTTTAACATAATATTCGGCTAATTTATTACATACATTTTCTTTATTATTACTTTTAACTAATTCATATATTACTTGACTACATAATTTATGTAAAACTTCATCATCCGTATTTTCTAACATATCGCTTTTAATTTTTAAGCGTATATCTCTACAAAAATTATCTTCAAGCAATTTATCCATATTTTTTTCAGTAAGTATTTCTGTGCACATTTTGTCTAAATTATCTTTAAAATTGTCAATTGATTTTGATTCTATAGTTGATATTTTATTACCCATATATATTTTAAAATTATATTATTTTATTATGATAATTTATAAAATAAATATATATAATTTCTTATTCATCATTACAACATTTCTATATTTAACCAATAAATAAACCATTATAGTTTTTAGTAGTATGAATATATCATTCTAGATATACGAGTTTAATTATATATTAATTTATACTATATAATTTATCAAGATCTTCTCTTCCATATTTTGTAAAGATATATCTATATTTTATTATCCACATTTTAATATGTGATATCGTTTCCAAAAGTTCAACTTCTTTTACATATGTATCATATTTATAATTTAATATATCTTTTTCATTAAATAATATTTTTAATATTTGTTTTTTTAACTCAATAATTTCCATCATATATATACTATACAAATATATATGAAATTATTAACACATTAATATATAATCTTGCTTATATAAAGAACTTGCTCATTTGAAATAAACTCAATTGTTTCAGCAAATTGCCAATTCGTATTTATCAAAATACCACCATTTAATTGATGACAACATACTTTTCCTATATAAAAACACTTATTTATTTTATAAATAACATAATGCCCTTTATGAAATACATTAGTATTGTTTTTTTTTAAAAATAATGATAAAGGATATTTTTTTGAGTTATATATCATATATTTTATTAATTAATTTTTTTAAAAATATTAATCAATTTTTTTATGTTATAATAAAAAAATTGATAACATAAATACTTAAAGAAATAAACATCAATATATTAACATAGATATGACCAGTGAGAGAGTTGCTATAGGTATTGATTTAGGCACTTGTATGAGTTGCGTAAGTGTTTTTCAAAATGGAAGAGCGGAGGTTATTCCTAATGATCAAGGTAATAGAATTACACCTTCAGTTGTTAGTTTTTCTCCTACGGATGGGGAGCGTATGGTAGGTGATTCTGCTAAAGCATCCGCTAATTCAAATCCAACTAACACTTTATTTGACGTTAAACGCATAATTGGGCGTTCATGGGATGATAAGGGTCTAGAAGATGATATTAAAAGACTTCCTTATCTTGTTAAAAATGATGGAAACGGAAGACCGCAAATAGAGGTAGATTATAATGGTGAAAAGAAGTTATTTTATCCTGAGGCTATCAGCGCCATGGTTCTTACTAAAATGAAGGAAGTAGCAGAAGCCTATTTAGGTAAAAAAGTGACAGATGCTGTGGTCACTGTTCCTGCATATTTTAATAATCAATGTCGTGATTCTACAAAAACAGCTTGTCAAATAGCTGGTATGAATTGTCTTCGTATTATCAATGAACCTACTGCGGCTTCTATAGCATATCATTTAGATAAAAAGAAAGAAAAAGATCAATATGTTCTAGTGTTTGATATGGGTGGTGGCACACACGATGTTTCTCTGTTGGAAATAACCACTGATGGCTTAATAGAAGTAAAGGCTACTGGTGGTGATGTTCATTTAGGTGGAACAGATTTAGATGATCGTCTTCTTAAATATTGCGCAGACGAGTATAAAAAGAAGCATAAAACGGATATTTCTTCAAATGTAAAAGCTATGCGTCGTTTGCTATCAGCGTGTGAGCGTGCTAAAAAGACACTTTCAAGTTCTCAATCAACAACAATTGATGTTGATAGTCTTTATGATGGTGTTGATTTTAATATAACACTCACTCGTGCTAAATTTGAAAGTTTATGTAGCGATATCTTTCAACGAGCAATTGAGCCTGTTTCTAGAGTATTAAGTGATGCTAAGATTTCAAAGAACCAAGTGGATGAAGTTGTATTGGTCGGTGGTTCAACTCGTATTCCTAAAGTTCAAGAAATGCTTTCACAGTATTTTAATGGAAAGGAGTTAAATAAATCAGTAAATCCAGATGAAGCTGTTGCTGTAGGTGCGTGCATTCAAGCATCTATTTTGATTGGTGATAAATGTGAACAGACAAAAGATTTATTGTTGATTGATGTTAGTCCTTTATCTCTTTCAATTGAAACAGCTGGAGGTATTTCAACTGTAATTGTTCCTAGAGGTTCAACTATTCCTTGTAAAAAATCTGAAACATTTTCAACATATGCTGATAATCAACCTGGATGCACTATCCGTATTTTTGAAGGAGAACGCAAATTTACGAAAGATAACAATTTATTGGGTCAATTTGATTTAAGTGGATTTCCACCTGCTCCTCGTGGTGTTCCTAAAATTACTATTGATTTGGATATTGATTCTAATGGTATTTTAAATGTAACGGCAAAAGAAGAAACTAGTGGTAAAACAAATAAAATTACTATTACAAATGATAAATCTAGATTAAGTAAGGAAGAAATAGAAAGATTAGTTAAAGAGGCTGAAAGATTTAAAGAGGCTGATGAAAAGGCTAAGGAAAAAGTTGATGCTCGTAATAGTCTTGAGCAATATGTATATCAAATTAAAAATACAATGAATGGGGATTTGAAAGACAAATTTAGTGATGATGAAAAAACAAAATTAACTAGTCTTGTTGAACAAACTATTCAGTGGATCGAAACAGGAGAACATGAAAAGCCAGATTATGACGCAAAACAAAAAGAAGTTGAAGGGGTGTATTTTCCAATTATTCAAAAAGTTTATGGAAATAATGGAGGACCGCCAGGAGGAATGCCTGAGGGTTTTGATCCTTCAATGTTTACTGGTAAAACAGCACCACCAAAAGCCGAAGATCTAGATTAAATACAAAAAAAACAAGATATTTTATAACTCTGCACATTTTAACGCCGACTTTTTAAATATGCTATTTATTTTTTTTCTATGAGAAGGTTTCTCACTGTATTTCTATAATTAAAGGAACTTATTATACAACTAAAAATATAATAAAACCTTGTAATAAAAGAAAATTATGATTAAAAAATTATAAATAATTTGCATATTTAAAAGTCGGCCTTTAAATGTGTAATATTCTATTTATTTTATGTTTTTTTTAAAGTATATAATCAATTATCATTTTTTTCATATAAAATCAACTATAGATTTATTATTATATATTAAAAATGGAAGATAAAACATTTGCAATATTTATAGATGGTGATAATGCTAGTCCAAATAAATTTCGTCATATTTATGAAAAAATTAAACTAAAGGGCAAAATTAGAATAAAAAAAATTTATTATGATTTTAAAGATTATATGAAATGGAAAGATATCATTATTGATAATGCGATTGAACCAGTCCAATGTATTAATATTAAGTCTAAAGAATCTTCAGATATGCGTATGATTGTAGATATTATAGATACCTTACATACTCATCCACATATTAATACATTTATTATTGTGTCTAGTGATTCCGATTTTTCTGCTGCAGCTAGAAGACTAAAAGAATACGGTAAAAATGTAATCGGCATAGGAGAACAACAAACTCCTAAAATATTAACGAATGCTTGTGATGAATTTATTATTCTACAAAATGAAGATAATAAAAATGAAGATTTATTTGATTCAAAAAAAAAAAACAATTTATTATTATCGGAAAAATTAAAAATAATAGAATACTTTAAAATAAATGAATATTATTATACTTGTCCATTATCAGTTTGTCCTTTTCCCATTGATAAATTAGAATCATTTAGAGATCATTTAATTATAAAAAATGATATTATATATATTGTCGCTGATTTAATAAAAAACATAAATATAATTAAAGATAACTGTGATAAATCAAATCCTAATTTATCATACTTAAGTGAGGGATTAACTTATTTAGATCCAAAATTTCATCATTCAAACTGGAAATTTCAAAGATTTAGTAATCTTATTGAAACTTTATTTTCAGATAAAATTAAAATCAAAAAACAAAATAACGGTGCGTATATTGAGTTCATAACATAATTAAATTAAAGACTATGGTAGTTTTTAATTTAATATTTTAATCTTGTATTTATATCCATAACAAATCCATATTTTTGTCATTCAATATATAATTTATAAATGTGTTAATGCCTCTAAAATATTCATTTATAATATTGTTAGTAGCAAATTCTTTAAAATTTTCATACTCATTATTTAATTTATTTTTAAAATTATCATCCAAATTATTTTTAAATAAATAAACATAATTTTTATAATTTGAAATTATATCATTTATATTCATAAACTTTTTATAAACAATCATTGTAATAATTACACGTATAAATAATGCTATAATTGTATGTATAAGATCAATATCATTTATATTAAAATTATTTTTAATGCAGAATTGTCTATATATACAAAATAATTGCTGTCCTTTTGTTTTAATGTCTGTAATTCTTACTAATATAATATTATTCATATTTAAATAAAATCCTAAAGAATATAATAATATATCGTGGCATAATTCATATGTTAATATAGGATGTTTAATTCTATCTATATGGATAATACTATCTATTTTGGCTTATATATATATATTATTATATATATTAATATATATGATAAAAAAATTTGTTTTTATTGGACCTGAATCAACAGGTAAAACTACATTATGTAAAATTTTATCGGAAAAATATAAAACACTATGTGTTCAAGAATATTGTAGAGTTGCCGCAGAAGAAAAAACTTCTCAAAAAAATAATAATAAATCTGATGAAATAAATTTCAATTTTACATTAGAAGATTTTATTAATATGGCACATCGTCAAAATCAAGAAGAATATGAATATTCTAAGAAAGTTCGCAATATACTAATATGTGATAACGATACATTCGCATTAACAATATGGTGTGAAAGATATTTAAATCAATATTATAATGAAATTTATAATATCTATAAAAATGCCGACTATCTGCAAAATGAACAAAAAATATATATTTTAACCAAACCTAATGTAGCATTCGTTCAAGATGGATATAGAGATGGAGAACATATTCGCGATTGGATGTATTTACGATTTATTGAAGAATTAGAATTTAAAAAAATGAAATATTATATTATTGATTCACCTGATTACTTTCAACGAATTGAAACGGCGATAAATATAATCAATCAGTATATTTAACAAATGAATAATTTGAATTATAATGATTAAGTTTAGAATTATGAATCTCAAAAATATTATGTATATTTTTACTTAAAATCCACCATTCTGCTTCATATTTATCAAGACTATCAGGAATAATATCTAATTCCTTAATATGTTTACTTGTTGCCCTCCAAAAATTACCACTGAAATGTTTTTGGGGTTTTGATAAATAATTACAACCTACAGCATCATATATAGTTAATAATTCTAAACATTTTAAATGTTTAGTCACTAAGAAATATAACATCATATTCGTCCAATCTACTATTTTTGTATCATTTGGATGCGTTATGCCTTTTATATGTAGATATAAAATTTTACAATTGTTATTATATTCACAAAAAATGCGCATTAAATTGATTGTCGGTATTTCCCATAAATTTAAATTACCTGAATAATTAATAATTTTTATTTTACTATTATTATAAAGGTCTTCATTTATTTTTTTACCTATATTTATTATAAATATTTTTTCCAAATTTAATATTAGATAAGTATTAATAATATTACATATTAATTTATTTAATACATCTATGCCTACATGTTTTATATGACAACTATGTATAAACCAATAATTATTAGATATATTTTTTATCGTATCTGAAAATGATATAAATTGTAAAATTGATTATTTTGTTGAATTATTTTATCTATACAAGGAAAAAATCCTAATTTATTTAAAATTTTTTGTTTTTCATTACGAATAATATGTATCCGTTGATTCCACAAATCTTCATTAATAGCATTTTTAATTATTTCATATGATTTTTCATAATTATATATATCTATAAGAACAATAGCACTTTTGTTTATATATTCTAAAACATTAGGACAACCATAATAAAAAACTAAACATTCACATATCACTGGTTCCCATAATTTTTCAGTTATAAAATTTTGTTCATAATTATTTTCAATCGCAAGACAATATTTATATTCGGCAAATCCCTTACTTTTATTAATGTATGGTTCTAAGCAGCCTTTGTAATTATTATATCCATGTTTATTATTATTACTCCAAATATCTAATAATATGTCACCCTTTCTTTCTAAATAATTTAAAAAATCAACATTTGCTATGTGTCCTTCAAAAAAATATTCTGAGCAACAAATAGATGATAATATATTAGAGTTATTTTTTATAAATAATTTATCATTATTTAATTCATTTAATTTAATGTCTAATTCCCATGATACATTATTAAGGTGTTCCGTTTTACGACCTCTTACTGCTAAAAAATCATTGGGATTTGACCATTCACCCCATGTTTTTACACCACTATCTTTATATACATCATAAACCCATGGTTCTTTTTGTATAATTATTGTTTTACTCTTTACAAAATATGCATCTTTCGGTGGTTTATTAAAGATAATATAATAATCAATATCTTGTGTTATATCAGTCCAAATTATTTGATAATTTTTCCATATAAAATCTGATTCACACATATTTGATAATTCTTTACATAATTGATGTGAATCAGTCCAATTACATAACATTTTAATACGAGTATAAGTTTTATTAGATTGTAATATAGATCGCTTAATATATAAACCATCACCCTTTCTTAAATCTTTTGATATTGGCAAATTATTTAAGTATACCTTACTTTTAAATAAACCAAGAGTATTAAACGCTACACAATTTATATCATTATATGAAATAATAAATTTCTCATTATTGGAAACCTTTTTACAATATTTCTTTCCATTTTTTAAAAATATAAATATCACCATGCCATTTATAAATAACTTTGGGAAAATATACATTAGAATTGTAAGATAAAAAACCAATAATCCAAGAAAATAATCCAGATGATAATATTATATTTTTACAGGTTGAAGAAAACATAACTAACTCAATATCATTGAAATTAAGAATATTTAGTTTATATTTAATTATTAACATTTGACAAATAATATTGTCAATACAATCAGAGTAAATATAACCTTTATCAAATTGTAAATTACTAAGTATTTTATCATAATAATCAATCGTTTGTATAAATCTTGGATTGGGTATTTCTTTTATACAAACATGTATAAACACATCATTATTATTATTATATCTTGTTTTAAATTTATTACAATTTATTATTCTATTTTTGGGTATTTCTGTCTCAAAATATGTCTTTATATAAGTAATAAATTCTGGAATTTGACACCACATATTTGAGGCTATTAAAACATTTTTATTTATATTTTGACCTATAATAAATTGAAAAAAATTACTATCATGAAGTGAAATTGTCATTTCTTTATCAAACGTGCTATCACCTATAAACAATTCAATACCCATTAAGTTAAATTTATTGTAGTATTGATATTCAACCTTTAGATTATTTTTTTTCGCGATAAAATGTAATGCTAAATTTATCAAAAAAATATCACCTATTGTTCCTTGATGATAATTAGTTGTATTTATATTTTTATTATAGACTAAAAGTGGGAGATCTTTATAGCTATTTTCAATTCTATCATCTTTTTGTTTATGTAATCTACCAATATGTATTGATGTTATTCTTTTAAAAAAACCAGTTTTATAACCAGAATTCATCCATTTATTAGCATAATCTGTTTTAAAAAAAACATTAGGTGAATCAAAATTACCTAATTTTAAAATAACTGATGTATCAATAATTGAAGGACGAAAGCTAAAATGAGGTATATAATGACAATTTTTGTAATTAAATGAACCAGAGATATGTTTATGAAAAGCTATATCATTTATTTGATTATTTACTATATGTCCATTTATTTGATAATCATTAATATTTTCAGCATAATTTCTATTAAATAATATCTGTTTAACATTATGATTATTACAATATTCCGATTCTAATGTATTAATAGCTAATTCTATGTAATTTGTTTTTCTATAAAATAAAAAATCATCTTGAATATGTATCCAGTATTGTGGTTTCAACTCATAGAGTTTATTCCATATTATATTCATACTTGTTTTATAACCTTTTTGTTGATCTGTTTTCATATAGAAATCTATCCAAGGAAATAATGTTTCCATTTCATTACGATCTTCTTGGGTTGAATAATCATCAACTGCAAACCAATAATTTATTTTATCAATATCATTCCAATGATTTAACATAGAATAGACTGTTTCTTTAAATAAATTTATTCTTTTACAAGTAGTAATTGAGATCATAATATGAATATTGTTTTTTTTACTGCACTTATTTTATTTACAGGACGACATAAAAGTGGTCTACAAATCTCAAATAAACAATTCCATAAATTCAATATTTGAATATCAATAGTAATACTTTTTAAAGATAGATGATAAATAATATCATCAACAGCATAAAAAATACTTAATTTATTATCATTTTTATAAATATCAATATAAAATTATCCACTGTATTTATTAATAAATCGTATGATAATTTATTATTTATAAATATTTTTTTACAACACTCATATCCACTTACCATGTCATTTACATAATGTGCAGATATTACATTATAATATTCTAATTGATCACAATATAATGAATAGATAAAAATAATTTTCCTTCAAAGTTATTTTTTTTATAATTTTTATATTTATGATATAATGCATTTATTAATAAATGTTGTTTAATTGTGTATAAATATGATATAGCATTAATGATCCCTTCAATTCTTTCACAATCGTATTCAATTGTTTTATAAAAATACATTAATGAATTATTAGCATCATTTAATTTCATATATAAATTACCTAACATTAAACAACTATAAAATTTTTCTTGTTTACAATTATTTAACTCTAGGCATTTTTTATACCATTCAATTGATTCTGAAATATTACCACAATCTTTGAGGCTTTGTGCACAATAAAAAGCATATCTACAAGCTAATTTATTATCAGTATTAAAAACATTATTATATTCTTTTTTTAAAATATTAGCATCATCTATATATTTATTGGGATTTTTGCTTCTATTTCCTGATCTGCCTGAATTTATATAATAATCGCCTGTAAGGTAATCACTTGTTGGTTGAAAGTCTATATTTTCTAGAAATTCGTGCAAAACACCCTTAAATTCCCATTTTTTTTATTATTTATTATTAACGGTCTATAATATTGAAAATCTGATCCAAATTTTAACATATATTTGTCGGCTACATAAAATAGAGGTAATTCAAAATTACCGATAATTTCATCATCCGCATCAAAAATTAAGACATAATCCGTTTTGTTAAAGGCACATGATTATGCTAAAGTTCTATTATATCCAAAATCCTTCCATTCTTGACATAATAATTCTCCTTGAATATTTATATGTTTAAAAAAATTTATAATTATTTCTTTTGTATGATCATTAGAACCAGTGTCACATATTACCCAATAATCTAATTTAATTTTATTACATATGTTATTTAATGTTTTTATAATAATATGAGATTCGTTTTTAACAATCATATTTAAACATAATGTATTTGATGACATTATAAATATTTATATATAAATTAAATTGATAAAATTAACTTATATTTTTATAGGCCATATTTTTAATCTAAATTCCCATTTTATTTCCTCAATGCATTTTAATATTTCATTATAAGCATAATGTATTAAATATTGTTTATTTATTCTAATTTTATCTACATTATCAGGTGCACATAATATATCATATAAATCAACAAATGTATTATAGTAATGAAGTATTAATACTATTTGTTCCTTATCTAGATTGTTTTTATTATAGATTTTTAATAATTCTATTCTACTTAAATATAAAAAATTTTTTATATTTTCAAAATTTATTTTTTTTAAATAAGGCATTATTATAATATTATTTATTTTATTTTTATTTAAAAAAATAATATATTTATATTATATAAAAAAATGACGGGTCGCAATCAATCATCAGTAATATCTGCTCCAGTCAGACCAAACTTCTCTGGCTCAGCTGCAATAAACAATGGACGTCTTGAGGCAAATGGTCGTGCTCAGATAGGAGGACCTAATCGTAATGTTTATGTACAAGGCGGTGTATCTGCTGGAATAGGTAGCCGCCCTACAGCTAGTGTTCAAGTAGGAGGACAAATCCGATTTTAATAAGAAAATATGATAAATTTACGGACTTTAGCTCAGTTGGTAGAGCATCTGACTGTAGTGTTTTTAATAGTTATCAGAGTGTCATTGGTTCGATTCCAATAAGTCCGAATATTTTTTACAAAAGGTAGTAATATATATAAATTAAACTAATTGTATCAAGCATTTTAATCATATAAGTGATTTATATACCTGTTTTTATAATTGCTATTTTATCAACATTATGATGTATAGCCTCATTTCAGCCATTTTTACTATATGTTTTGCTTCAATAGATTTTTGATATCTAACTGGTTGAAATTTACCATATACAAGTTATTCTTAAATATACTGATTTTTGTTTAGTTCCAATTATAATTGATTATCTTTTTTGTGTATTATTTTTTTTTATTTAATAAATATATAAAACAAAATGGCAATATCAAGAAGTTCAAAGAATTTAGTCAGTCGTCGTGCTCATACTAAAGGAATTGTAAACAATCGTATCTCAAAAATCAAAAAGATAGTTGCAAGTAACGGTGGTTCAGGAAAGCAAAAACAAAACGGATATCCATTTGAGCTAAGATTTTATTTAAATAAATCATTAATTCCAGAAGATTTACTTAATAAATATGGTAAAAAATTGGAGAAAGATTTGGGTAAAACTTTATATCAAAATGGTGAAAAGTGGGACTATAAAAAAGATGGGGAGTATGTAGAAGATGTAAGTAACTTGCCAAAAAAAATTAAAGATTTTCTAAGTAAAGATTTAGCAAAGTTTATGAAATTCGAAATAGCAAATTCTGATAAATTAACCTATAGTAGGGCTGTTTATGAAAAAGGTAAAGATTATATTTCAATTACAGGTTTTGCTGAAAATCCTTTAACGCAAGAAATGAGTAATGGTGTCAGCTTTGCTTCTAATGTAGATGTTATAAATCAGAAAAGTATATGGCAGCATTTTAATAAAATTTATCCAATTTTTCAAAATCAATTATTTGATTTTGTAGGTGTAGGGCTTTTTGATCCTAACGGACAAGAAGTAAATATATGAAAAATATTACTGTGTGTGAAAAATATTGTTAGTTTATGTAGTATTTGATTATATTTTTACTTTAAAAAATAATATATTGATATTTTATAATATGAATCAAGTAATTTCTATCTCACCATGTTATTCATTCGCATCTCAAAATCAACCAGATGCTAAAATAGCCCCTATTATTATTGGTGGTTCAGCATTTGTGGGTAAAGCAATAATTGGAGGTGTTATAGGTAGTGCTGCTTCTTGGGGAACAACACGTTTTCTTGATAATAAGTTTCCTCCTAGAAAATAAAAAAATGGAGATAAATATAATACGGACTTTATCTCAGTTGGTATAGCATCTGACTGTAGTGTTTTTAATAGTTATCAGAGTGTCATTGGTTCGATTCCAATAAGTCCGAATTTCTATAAAAATGGTGATTTTAATGACGATTTTTATAGATTATATAGAACAAAATTTACAAACATAAATACTATTAAAATTGTTAACCAAATTGATAATGGTTTTGGCTCAAGTTTTTTTATCATATATGTTCCATCTAAATTATATCCTTGTTTTTTATAATAATTGCGAACACCTATTCCTGAAATAATTGCTATTTTATCAACATTATGGTGTATAGCCTGTTTTTCAGCCATTTTTAAAAGATTTTTACCAATTCCTATATGTTGTGCTCCACTAGATTTTTCATATCCAACTAATTGAACTTTACCATATACATGTAATTCTCTAATTAATGCAGTATTACCTTTAAGTTCATTAAATATACTTTTTTTTAAAGCATCCGTGATTCTGAGACGAATAAATCCTAGTAATAAATTTCTGTTTGGTTTTATTATTTCAGCAGATATAAAATATTCAATACCACCACTAGCATTAAATGTATAAATTAAATATTTTATATCTTTCTTATCAAACTCATCGTTGCGTAATTCTCTACAACGAATACATTGACAATAAATACCTTGCTCTTCAGCTTCGCGTTTAACAATATCACCCAAATTAGATTTAATCGTATCACTTGTATAACCTAGAAAATCATTAGTCTCTTTTGCTAATGAAAAATCTCTCTGAATACGATTTACTCTAACCCAAGCAGGAGTAATTTTTTGTCTATAAATAAGCACTTCATTTAATAAATTTGGATTATTGGGATCATCTGAATATGGATTCCATTTGCCATTTTGACGCCACTTTTTTATTTCAGTAAAAGAGACATCTAAGCATGGATAGTCTTTTAAATAATCAGGTATAAGATCAGGGTCACTTACTAAAACTTTTTCATAACATTCCTTATCCCCTTCAGGGGTTGAACCTGGAAGATTCGTCATAATATGCATTTCTACTTTAAATCCATAATCTTTTAATAGACGAATTGCATTTTTACTCTCTTTAATGCCATGACCTCTATTAACTCTCCTTAATAATTTATCATCTGTATGCTGAACACCAATTTCAACACGAGTACATCCGTACATCCGCAGACGCGCAATCTCATCAAGATCAATTTCATCAGGGCGTGTTTCAATACCTAATCCAACTACATGGACGAGTGATAATTCGTTTATCTCTTGTTCTTTAATTATACTATATCGCTCCAAACGATTTTGATAATATGTATTAGCACCATAATATAAATCTCTTATAAAATTATCTGCTATTTCTTTACTATAAGATGAAAATGTTCCACCCAATATTCTAAATTCTATTTTATCAATAGGGTGTCCATTTTCTTCAAGAGTTTTAAGACGAATATGAACTTGTCTTACGGCATCAAAATCAACACCAGCTGCTCTACGAACAGCATCTTCATTACTAAGATAGCTTCTAGGCATATCTACTTTTGCTCCATTTTTAATAGTTTCATTTGGACAAAAATAACAATTGTATTTACAACTAAAATTGTCAGGCGGCATTACAACTGATACATTTATAATACCACTATCACTTCTAACAGAATTTTTTATCAGCATATTTTTAACAGCAACATTTAATGGATATTTTATAGGATCTTCACGCATTAATTTTTGATATTCTAAACCTAAATCTCTTTTAGATGCATTGGATTTATATTTACAAAATAATTTTGAAATAATTGTTCCTGATTTTTCACGATCATTTAATATTTTCGCATCAAATTTCAATAAATCGTCAATAATTAATTTACAAATATGTGGATTAACTTCTCCTTTTCTCTTTTTAAAATCCTCAATGTCTTCCATATTTTTTGTTGATATTTATGTTGTCAAATATCAATTTTTTTTTAAAAAAAATTGATATAAATCTTAACTTCATAAATATAATATAATGAAAAATTACGTAAAAAATATTTGCGAACCTTGGTTTACATTACTTAAACTAGGAATAAAAACAAGTGAAGCACGTTTAAATAAACATGAATTTATTGATATGGATATAGGTGATCACATTACGTTTACAAATAAGGACTTAGGATTTGAACGAAGTATAAGACTAAAAATAGAATATATATCGTTATATAATAATTTTACTGAATATTTTGAAAAAAATACTTTGGCTAATTGTCTTCCTGGGATAGAAACGATTGAAGAAGGATTGAAAGTTTATAAAAAATATTATCCTGAATATAATAGTTTAACAGATATATGCGTTATTAAAGTATTACATTTTTAAATATATTATTTTTATATATAGACTATTATTTATAATATGAGTCTCCGTTTATTAGGGGTCAAAAGCGTCATCTTTCTATAGCGATGCCGTTTTTCACAATTTTTATATAATTCTATTGAGTATTTTTTTATTGTAATTCCACTGATTATGTAATATATTTAAATTATAAATGTCAAAGAATTAAATCTATTATAAAATATTAAATGAATGAAGAAAACGAAATAATACATTATAATAAAATATATAATATCATAAATTTTTTAATATTTAAAAAAATTGAAATATTGTAATATTATAATTTAATAAAAATAATATGATATTAACGCCACAAGAACAATTTTTAAGATATTGTATTTATGGAAATTTTGATGAAATAATATTATACTACGAAAATAATATAAATGAAATAGATATATCAAATAATAATGAAGAAGCTTTCATATGGGCATGTTCTAATGGATTTATTAATATAGCAGAATGGCTATTATCAAAAAAAACAGATATAAATATTTCTGTAAATAATGAGCAGGCTTTTCGTTCAAGTTGTGCTAATGGTAATTTGCAAGTATTAAAGTGGTTAATTCAATTAAAACCAGATATTAATATTTCTATTTTGGAGGAAAGAGCATTTACAAATGCTTGTTCTACTGGAAATTTAGAGATTGTTAAATGGCTTTATGAATATAAACCAGATATTGATATAACTGCTGAAAATCATTATAGTATTTGTATTGCGTATCAATATAAACATTATAATATTGTAGATTATTTATCCGAAAAATATTTAATAAAACATATAGATATTCCAGATGTTATTTTTGAGTTGAATTTATCAAATAATAGAAAATGGTTGTTTTTATGTAAATTTAGTCAACATTTATATCAATGCTCAATTTGTTATGATTATATAAATAATTATCATATTACTCCGTGTAATCATATATTTTGTAAAAATTGTATACAAATATGGTTAACTAAAAATAATAGCTGTCCGTATTGTAGACAAGAAATATAGATATATTTATAAACTTATTTTTTTATATAATTTGATGATTTACACCATTATAGCACCAATTATTTATTCTTTTTTTCTAATTATTTATTAAATATTTTTTATACTATAGGATTATGTATATTATTTCCCAATGTTGTTTTAATTGAACTACTATGAATTATTATTTAATTAGATTTTTTGCAAAATACCAAATACCATCTTCATTTCTACAATACGGACACACCTTTTTTCTCTTAATATTAAACCAATCTATAACTGCAGCTCTTTTATAACTGGAAAAACAACATCCGGATATTATCCGCTCTTCGTCCTCCTCAAAATCTTCATGTGAAATTCCACAAATCAAATCATTTTTTGGAACAACTTTTTCTTCATATAATTCATTTGGAATTTCTGTAATGTCATCCTCTTGTAAAGAACAGTAGATTTCTCTATCAAATCCAGCAAATCTTTTTACCGCCATTCCACTTTGTATTATTAATGAATTATAATTAGTTGTAATCAATTCAAATCTAACTTTATTAAAATCCTCTGTCATATTAAATTCCAAAATAATACGATTAAACAAAAATGTTTTGTAATGAAATCTTTCCATAATAAACTCATTTGGACTCAAAAAATTCAAATCATAATTAGATAAAATCGTTATTATTTTTTCATCCCCAGTTTTTATTGTAATATTTGTTATTATATCACGAATGTTTTTATCAAATTTGAAGTAAAGTGAATTTATAAAATTAGTTCTACTCATTACATTTGTTCCATCTCCATTATCTATATATAACCTATTTCCAGATATTTCTTTATTATATCCAATGCTGTCTTTCATCAATATATTATGCGTGTATGTTGCTATTTCTTTACGATCTACATCAAGATTAGCACAATGTAAAAAACACTCATATTCTTGTTGGATTCCATTTATTACCATTTTTATATCATGATATTGCAAACCTACGATTGGTAAAAATTCCTGATTATAAAAAACTTTATCAAATTTAATGATAACACTACAAAAATTTCCACGAATAGATGTTTCACACATCTTATTTTGTATATAAAAAGTCGTTATATTCTGACCTCCAATAACTAAATCAATTGATTTAATAAAATCTTGTGGATTAAATACAATTTCCATACCATATAAAATATCCATATTTCTTGGAATATGAATGTGGTTTCCCATCACTTCCACCTTTTGTGTAAAATCAATTTTATTTGATGGTTTAATATTCCATATTTTTGGTAAATCTCCTTTTATATATTTTTCAACTTCTGAAAACATACGAGAAGATGCGGTTTCAGCTAATAATAATAAAGTTGCGTCTGTATTCATTTCTTTTATAATAATAGCAAATTGTTTTTAAGCAATTTTGGAAAATTGGTGTAATTTTACTTAGATTGGATTCGGATTTGGGCTTACAAAAAAGTTTTTTCATCAAGATATTCTAGTATTACAAATGGGAGACTTATTCACGATTAGTCAATTATAGCACAATTCACAAATATCAACTTATGATAACTCAAATTTATTAGGTGTATAAGAAACGTAATCAATTTATATCTAAAAAATTGAAATTTTTTTTATTTCATTATTTAGATTATAATTAATCACAAAAAATGGCATTCAATAAACAATTTATGGAAGCATGTAAAACTGGAGAGTTATATTCTGTAAGAGAAATATACAAGTTAAATCCTACTTTAGATATTTCTGCGAATAGTGAAGAAGCATTTAGAAATGCTTGTTCAAAAGGACATTTAGAAGTAGTCAGACAACTTTACGAATGGAAACCTAACATTAATATTTCAGCCAAAGATGAACAGGCATTTAGATACGCTTGCGAAAATGGACATTTAGAAGTCGTCAAACAACTCTACGATTGGAAACCTACCATTAATATTTCATCACATGATGAATACGCATTTATAGTGGCTTGCTATAATGGACATTTAGAAGTAGTCATACAACTCTACAAATGGAAACCTACGATTAATATTTCAGCCAAAGATGAATACGCATTTAGATACGCTTGCGAAAATGGACACCTAGAAGTAGTCAGACAACTCTACGATTGGAAACCTACAATTGATATTTCATCCCTTGATGAATACGCACTTAGAAAAGCTTGTGAAAGAGGACATTTAGAAGTCGTCAAACAACTCTACGATTGGAAACCTACAATTGATATTTCATCCCATGATGAATACGCATTTATAGTGGCTTGCTATAATGGACACCTAGAAGTAGTCAGACAACTCTACGAATGGAAACCTACAATTGATATTTCAGTCGAAGATGAATACGCATTTGGAGAGGCTTGTGCTTTTGGACATTTAGAAGTAGTCAGACAACTCTACAAATGGAAACCTACAATTTATATTTCAGCCCATGATGAATATGCATTTCGAGAGGCTTGCGAAAATGGACATTTAGAAGTAGTCAAACAACTTTACGATTGGAAACCTACAATTGATATTTCATCCCAAGATGAAGAGGCATTTAGAGAGGCTTGTTATAATGGACATTTAGAAGTAGTCAGACAACTCTACGAGTGGAAACCTACAATTGATATTTCAGCCAAAGATGAATACGCATTTAGATACGCTTGCGAAAATGGACATTTAGAAGTCGTAAGACAACTCTACGATTGGAAACCTACAATTGATATTTCATCCCTTGATGAATACGCATTTAGAAAAGCTTGTGAAAGAGGACATTTAGGAGTAGTCAGACAACTTTACGAATTAAAACCTACGATAAATATTTCAGTCCGTTATGAACAGGCATTTAGATACGCTTGCGAAAATGGAAACTTAGAAGTAGTTAGACAACTCTACGAGTGGAAACCTACGATTGATATTTCAGCCGAAGATGAATACGCATTTGGAGAGGCGTGTGCTTATGGACATTTAGAAGTCGTAAGACAACTCTACGAATGGAAACCTACAATTGATATTTCATCACAAGATGAATATCCATTAATAATGGCTTGTAATAATGGACATTTAGAACTAGTGAGACAACTCTACAAGTGGAAACCTGGAATTAATATTTCAGCCCAAGATGAAGAAGCATTTAAAACCGCTTGCGAAAATGGACATTTAGAAGTAGTAAGACAACTCTATGAATGGAAACCTACAATTAATATTTCAGCCGATTATGAAGATGCATTTATAATGGCTTGCGAAAATGGACATTCAGAAGTCATCAGACAACTTTACGATTGGAAACCTATGATTGATCTTTCAAACTGTTATCAATATAAATCACTCTTTTTATCTTTAGGAATTATTTTTCCGAGCCAACTTACAAAAGAATTAATCCAAGAAGGAAAAACATTACAATGTCCTATATGCATGGATATTATACAAAATGAATATTTGGTTACAAAATGTGGACATAAATATTGTGGTAAATGCATAAGTCAATGGTTAGAAAAAAAAAGTTCGTGTCCTTATTGTAGAACACCTATTTAGAACATTAGTTAAAAAATCCATTTATCTATATAAAAAATTGATAATTGATTTTTTATTTATAAAATATAAAAAAACAAAAAAT
>Ga0194129_10002319_pt1 | contig 28847 bp, 58 predicted proteins | sample TA2KigCa35mmetaG_FD_150862 | JGI IMG/M metagenome (GOLD analysis project Ga0194129, IMG submission 150862) | Freshwater microbial communities from Lake Tanganyika, Tanzania - TA2015038 Kigoma Deep Cast 35m | ecosystem: Environmental > Aquatic > Freshwater > Lake | place: Tanzania: Lake...
ACTTGTTGCATAGTCAATCACATCTGGATCTTGATGATAGTTGTCTAAAGTGCAAACATACGTGCCTTTTTGAGGTCCAAAGTCGCGTGTATAGCACTCATAATCCATGGATCCAATAAATTGTTTCCGCACCGCAACAACTCCATAGTCCATGCAATTCCAAAATTGGAGATTTGGTAAATTTAAGTCAGGATCTGGAGTTTCTGGGCGAGATAAAAAAGCACTAATTGGCAACTTATCATACATTGCAGCATATTCTGGCAAATAGGTCTCAAAATAAAAAGTACGTCCAGGTATTGACTTAGCTGATACCCAAACGCCTTTTACAAATTCACCCCAACCACTTTGATGATCTGTTAGATACTCTTTACGAACCCAGACTTCTTGAGAGGGTAAATTAGCAACTAAGCAAGACATACATTTTCTTTTATTGTTTTAACTATTTACCCTGTCCTCTATATTTTTTTTGCTTCTCATTACGAGAAGTGGCAGAGGTCAGTGTCATAGGACTCCGACCCTGCCGAGTTTTCTTCGGAGGTCCAGGTACATGATTGACCTTATTCATTGAACCCTTTGGTTTAGCCATAAGTATTCTCCCTTAATTCTAATTCATTTGCATCAAACTCTTCGTCTTCATAATACTTCTGGGAGAGTTCATTTAGAATCTCAGCACAGTCTTCATAGGTGAGATTACGATATAAGACTCTCCCTCGGTATACAATATCCATCAGATTACACGAGTCTTTTCGTGACCTACACGGATACGAGGATCGCACCAGATCTCAAAGCCTTTTTCTTTGGAATCGAGACAGAATGATACGTCTTCTCCACACATGTCCTGAACATTCCCAGATTCAAACACCTGCATCTTCGGAGCGAACCAGGGATATTCAAGATTCTCAAAGACACCGTTCTTAATCATGACCCAACCGAAACCAGTGTAGTCTACGGTGAAGGGCTTACGACGCTTTTCCATGGTGTTCACAGTTTCATGATTCATGACACCACCGTTCTTACGGAAGTCATCTTCTTCCAACCAGTGTGCTACTGAGGTCGTGTGACCATCTTCTGTGCAATACCAACCAGCGGTGATTTCTCGATCAACGAGATTACCTTCGCTGTCTTCACTCAGAGCCAGATCACAGAGTTGCCAGAATTTTTCTGTGTTAAACACAATGTCATTATCAATCCACAGTTGATAATCATACTGCAGTTTACCATCCCAGGGAATCTGCTTTGGTCCACGCAATACATTTGCACCTAAGCACTTACAACGTGCAAAGTTGACCATAGAAGAATAATCTTGAGAAATCTGAATACTCATACCATTCTGTACCATATCAAAGCACAGTTGTACAAATGACTTCAGAAACTGATATGAACAACCACGGCCTGGAAGACAGAATACAATGGACTTTCCTCGCATTCTTTCTTTAATTTTATCATAGTCCCACTCCGGTTCTTGTACCTTTGGAGCAGGAGCCTTAACAGTAAATCCTTTTGCCATAAGAGAAAATAACTTTCAGATCAATTTTACCATGTATATATGGGAATGTCAATTTGGTTTTTTATAAGGACCCCACTTATCTAAGGGGCAACGATCTGCTGCGATTGTTGTTTTAAACGGTAAGTAACATCCACACTTTCTGCACTTTTGCTTTTCCTCATTGTACTTCTCACAGGCCTTACAGATGTCCATTCTATAATTCAGAATTTCTTCTGGAACGCCAATCTTACCAGTCCTTGCAAAGTGCCCTGCCACCCGAGCAGCAGATCCAAGTATATTTTTTCCTTGTTCTGGAAGTGATGGAAATTCTTGTTCCATATCAATATGATGCCTCTAATTCTTTATTCGTGACTAATTCTTCATACGAAAGATCTTTCGCAGAATACTCTGTTTTCATTATGCCCACCATTCGATTCAAGGTGTCCCAGGTCACTAGGAACTCTTCCTCTTGAATCGAATGAAATATACACTTATCTTTTGCGTAAATGTGATAGATTTTTTGCACGGGAATTTTTCGCGCTCAACACATTTATTTATTTTTTCTTGCCACCCTTTTTAGGTAGGGTTCTCTTGTCAGGTCTTGAATAACCGTCCTTATGAATCCATTTGACGCCCATTTTTTCCTCCGGGAATTTTTTTGATATTTATAAAGCTCGGTCGATTTGTCACCTCTGTAGGTTAGGGTAGTTATCGATTTTTATAACCGCTTCGCCCCCCGCCCACACAACCGTCAAGGGCCACATACTGCCATCACGAATAACTGCTGAGACGAATAAGAGTGGCTCAGAGTATCACCGAGCCACCCTCATTATACCATCAAAACTCTATAATGTCAACCTCCACATCTTCGGTGGCAATGGATTCGAGAATGCTCAGAAGCTCATTGCCAGTGTTACCTTGTGCGAGCAGGGAAAGTGCAATCGAACGAGTCATGATAAACTATAAGAAACTGTGTGTTTGGTGAGTGTCTTTAGAGCGCATCTCATTCTCTCTAGGTGTTATAAGATCACCACTCTACATCCAGGTCCTCCACATAAGCCTCCACACTCTCATCACCATCGAGTTGGAATAATTTCTGCCAGTCAATCTGTCGTGCGTCGAAGTCACTATACACGGAAAGATCCAGTGTCACACGCACATTCTTTTTCTGGGCTTGAAGATAAGAAACTGACATGACTTTGGAAGCAGAGGACTTAACTGTGGCCAGTATAAGATGCGGGAGCGTTTGTGTCAAGTGTGCTCAGAGTATTTATCAGCGAGTCTTATAAGATTTTGGAGTTCTGTGCGGTTATGGTAATACTGGGGGACTTGACATTTCTGTGCGGTTGTGGTAGACTGCGGGCTAAGATCGCTATAACCGAAGGGATTTATAGGGTCTTAATTCTCAACAATCACCCTAATTGATTCGCAATAACTAACACTTATTGAGAATGAAATAAAACGCTCGTTATAATAAAAAAAGCCATTTTTAATTGATTTTTACCATTTTTCGCTGAATATCACGTTCAATTTGATTCAATGCGTGACGACAAGAGGGTGTAGCACTGGTGAAAATCTTAAGACCTGAGGGATGCTGCCAGACCAAATGTTTCGAGGTTCGCTGTAACTGAAACTGATAGGATTCCATCAAGATAGTAAGTTCTTTCTTGAAGCTGCTGCTCATTTGTCACTCCACTGTGGATTGAATAGTGTTACCAATGAGATGAAACAATTCTCCTGTATTATACCTTAAGGATGGGGAAAGTACAAAGAACAGAAGCAGAATAATGGGAAGGATTTGTTTCTTCATACGAGGTAAGATTTGCTACCGCAGGAAAGATAAAACTGAACCATGCGTTCGGCTTCATCCAGAGTGCGAAAGAATTGTGATCTCCACTCTTGGTGATTGTAAGGAGTTTGGTAGCGAACTTCGTAGCGAATCATGATGGTGAAAATGTGAAGAAAGAAGGTGAAAGAATCAGGCGAGGCGCATACCGTTGAAGAAAGGAATTGTGCCACCGACTTGATTCACAAACCAGTTGAAGTTCTTAGCAAACACTTTCTCACCAGGAAAGCCATGCACTGCGAGAATAGCATTGAGGCGAGACTTTGTGGTGACAGATTGCCAACCACCATCAAACAGTTGAATGAAGTCATTACCCACAGAGGCAATATGATTGCCGTGCAGATAAACAAACGACACGTCGCTGATGGTCACAACTTGAGTGTTGCCAGACTTGAAGTCGCTACCGTTGGTGATGGCATCATTCATCAGACGTTCGATTTTCCGCATGAGAGTGTAGAGAAAGGATTGGGTTGTGAAGGGGGTGGGTCGTTCCCTCCCCCTCATGTGGCCAATATACGACGGCCAAGGGGCCATTACAAGGGGGCTTGTGCAGCCTTGTGGACTGGCACAGGGTAGATTAGTTTTTCATCAGCATAGCTTGCATTAGTATGATTTTGGCATATTCTGTCGCACCTTTCTTATCCTTAACGTTCATCGCTTGCAGATAGTTTTCGATGACATCGTTGATGTTAAGATTCATCTTTTCAGTTGCAGTCATTTCACGGGTGATGGTTTCAGTAACAGTGAGTTTCATGATTGTGTTGGAGTAAGTGTTAGAAAAGACAGTGTAAGGACTCAAGGATTCTTTACACTTTCCACCATATCTGCAATCTCTTCATCATCACAATAGTGTGACAGTTCTTCCATCAATTCACTCTCATTATACTCACACATACTATCAACAATCTTGTCGATGGCAAATGCACACAAATCGCGCATGTCCATGTTATCAACAACTCGCTCAGCATAAAGTTGAGTCAATTTAGAAAGCTGTTCTTCAGTGAGTGTCATTGTGTTGGAGTTTGAGTGTGGATTAGGAAGGGCAATCATCAAACAATAACGTTAGAATCGGGATCAAATGTAACCTCTGAAATGACATCGAAATCCTCTGTCATTTTGACATAATTCCACTCACCTTCATCTTCACCTTCTTGATAACAATGAATGAAATTGTCGGAATCTTGCTTTACATAACAACCATCATAGTTCTCCTCATCATAAACATAACCTGCAGCAATCAGAGCATCAGTGAATGTCATGGGGTGATCCCTTTCAACATGGCCAATATACGATGGATCTAGGGCGCAGTCTAGGGGGTGTGTGTCAGTTCTTGGACTGTCACACTACACCAAGACGTGACGATAGTCCAGGGATTTAATACACCAACCTGTCCATGAAGTGATCTCTTCAATGAGATCATCTTCATCATCGGCACTCCAGATGTGTCCTACTGTATCGTCGATGATGTCATTCATCTCAGCAGATGTGATCTCATCTTCAGAACCAGTGAAATCAAACTCGATGGATGTAATTTGGAATTGCATTGTTCGTGGATGAATGTGTTGTTTAATCAGAGACATTAGATCACAGAAACGTTAATTTCTTTGATGTTAAGTCCACAGAGTTGATTGTAGACGCGCTTGCTAATCGTATCGCAAGCATTTTTTAACTTAGACCGCTCGTACCAGATAGTGATACAACCGTCGAAAGTTTCAACCTGAATACGAATGTCTTTCATGATTCAGTATGCAGAAACAGTGGTATAGAGAGTGTTGGTAGTGTTATACCACAGATTCACATCACACTGGTATTCTTCACTCAAACTGTACGCGATGTCGTAAGCTTGATCAAGGTCAGCAGTTTGATTCTCCCATGGGGCAGCAGCGCAGCGGATGTCAATTCGAGTCATGTGTGTTTCCTTTGGTATGTGGCCAATATACGATGCACTGGCGGCGTCTGGGGGCGCCTGTGGCCAGTCTGTGGACTGGCACCCAAGGTAGACTATACCATCACAAGATGTTTGGTAGGTTGAACAGAATAGGTGAAATGTGCTGCGGTTACAGATGCACCAGCGAGACCAATTTCATCAACAATTTTCCACGAATCTTGAGTTTCTTCGATGACAACGTAACCAAAAGTACCAGCGATTGGCAGTTGATCTAGACCACACTTTTCGGCGCTGCGTTGTGTCTTAAAACGTTGCTTACGATTCCACCAACCGTTGCGAGCAACGTTATCACTAGGGCCGAAACTGATGCAAATGTAGTTAGACATTTGTTTGTGAGTGTGTTTCTCTCAACATGGCCAATATACGATGGATGGCCCTCTAGGTCAATGGGCTGAACGATCAGCGTATTTTATGAGTATAATTGCGTTTCATAAGATTCTTACATACCACAAATCTTTCCCACTCTTTATCACTAAAGTTGTCAGATGCGTATGGGATACCAACAATGTAGGCACAAGTTCGATTGATTCTTTCCTCAATCTGTGCAGTGGAGAGTGATGCAGCTCAATCATCTTTGTCTAAGTAATCAAAACGCTTGGAGAATAGAACAAAAAAGAACCACGCAAATGCTGCTGAAATGATGAGAAAGTAGAGCACTACCACATACCTCGCTGAACGCGAATCTTGGAAAGGTTAGAGTGAATCAATGTTGATAGCATGTTGAAACATTTGACGAAACTTCCATCGCTCTCGATAATACTTTGGACCTAGACTTGTTTTATACAATCCAGAGAAAGAGTGGAGATTTCTTTTCTCCACTCTGGCACGATTTTTGTACCACCAACTATCAAACCTCATTTTTTGTCGATGTTCTTGTATTTTAGGACTAAAATGATGATCTGGAAGTGCCCACCATTCATCTATTTCTTTTCTGTAACTATTCACATAGTCAGTGATCATTTCGGAGGTAATCATCATGCGTACAGATAACCACCTGCCCAGTCAGCATTTTCCAGAAGGTATTCACGATCAGCAATCAATCGCAGATCATAACGAACACCTTTGGCAGGAACTTTCCAAGAAGCAGACTTATACACTTCGCCCGATTGCTTATCAACGAAAGCATGAACAGAGCGACCACCACCACCATCAATCATGATGATTTTGTGATACTTTTTGCCAGTCTCAATGGTATAATCAATGTCACACTTACCAGACTTCAGTTGCTCAATCTTAGCCTGATGATATTGTGATTGTATAGAATCAGTATTGTCGTAAGTATAGTTGAAGTTCTCAATCGAACGCTGATGAGAACGAATCGAATACTGACGATAATTGTCCTTGAGGGCTTCAATCAGCAGACGAATATTCTTGAGAACCGAATCAGCAATGGTTTGTTGTGCTTGGAGTTGCATTGAATTGATTTCTCTCATGTGGCCAATATACAATCAATCCAGCCCCAGCACAAGGGGGCTTGTGCAGGTTATTCAAGTGGCACACTAATACACCCACAATGCAATGGAGTTTCTTATACCTTCCACAACTGTTGTAACATGATGAGGATACAAAAACGAAGATGGAAATAATACTGTTTGGCCTGCCGCCAATTCTATTTTGCAATCACTAATCATAAAATCACCACCAACGAAATCATCATTCAGAAGTGTAACAAGACTCAGAAATGGAATACCTTTGATGTTACCATCAAAAATACTCTGAATGTGATCACAATGCTGAATAATACTGCTGCCAGGATGATAACGAAGGTATTTTGGATAACTAACACCATTCCATCCAGAAAAGTAATCAGAATTATGTTCACCTATAATATAACTGGCAATCACATCATGAAACTTATTCATTATCCATTCATGCGATTCAATCGCACCAATGTAAGATTTTGATTCATTCTGATTACTATATTCTTCACCAGTTGTTTGATTGTAAAATGTATTTGTTTCCCATTTTACTCTATCAAGTTCAGATAAAATTAAATTGGTTTCATTGTTATCAAATACATCATACACAGAAATGAAATGATCTAGTGTTGTAGTAAATGGATTCATTCTCTTGGCTGTGGTGCTATTTTATCATGGAAAACATTATTGACAAAAATTGTAATTTCCCCTTGCAATTCTGTTGCATAGAATTGACCTAACTCATATGCTTCTTCAAGTGAGCTGCAATGGTGATGATTGATACCATTGGTGATAAAGAACTCGTCTTGCATTGTTTTATATTAACTGTTCTATTTAACTACCAAGATTTGGGTTTGGTGAAGTTGTAGTAGGAGAATTGGCGACGATTGACTAACTTGAACGTTCCATAATCGTTGGAGTGAACATAACCCTCATGACCAGAAATGTGATCAATACCAAGATCAAGCTTTGCATCAACTTGATCACCAGTGATCTCAATTTCCTCCATGATTAACAGTTTCACTTCAGTTAGCAACTCAAACAACCACAGCAGATTGCCGTCGATGCAATCAATTACGCGATTCTCACGAATACACTTGTTAATTGCAATCTTCAGTTGTTCCGCTTCTTTCTTCATAGGGTATTTAACAAAGTTGCTAATCACACTTGCGAGAGCGAGAAGATAATCAACGCGACGACGACGTGATGTAAATTGTGCAGTGCAATCTACAAAATGAACAGAAGAAAAGGAATTAAGAAAACCACTATCGGAGTCTTTAACAAAGTTTGCTTCCAAGTCTTTGATCGAACTGCCAACATAACGTGTATGAGGAACAACAACCACAGAAGCACGAAGTACATCCGTGGAAACAAAGTCATAAGTGATAGTATTGGGCGTAAAAGTGCTTTGACCGCCATAACCAATAAAATCACACTGATAAATCTCCTCAACGTGCGGGAGCTCAGCGAGGCAGGTATGAAGAATCGCTGCGACCTTAGAATTAGTGCCGTGATTCTTTTCGATGTCAGCGTGTGTATAATTGATCTTAACTTTCTTCTTGTTGAATACACTTTTTGTTCCAACGAAGAACTCATCATTCTCAGGATTTGTGCCAAATACAATAGCAGGAGCGCCATCGTATTTAACACTGCAATAACCCTTACAGTTACGCAGATAGTTGATAGTCTGTTGCACAGATTTCTTACCGAGCAGCACAGAATCTTCTGGATGTTCGAGATGGAGGTTCTTCATGTGGCCATCATACACTAAAAAAGGGGTCTGTAAAGACCCCATGTGGTAGTTTAAGAATTGGCACAGTCTTGCAATTCTTTCACACGTTCATGACGTAGATTCAACAGTTCACGATAACGCTTGTGCTGTTCTTTTGTGAGTTGAAAATAGTTGCGATGCCACTCAGTACGCAACTCTTTCATTTCTTTCATTACTTCGGAGGATTTCATAATCAATAATCGTAATCAGCGTTAAGGTATTCGTTGAAGTCAAACTTGTCATCGTAGTTATCTACAATGTCAAAGATTTCGCCAGGCATGTCTTGAATCTCAGACCACAGATCGGTGTCGAAGTCCATAGGAATCTCAGGAACATGGCCATAATACATGGGCCTGGGTGCAGCGGTCAAGATAGTGGACAATTTGATTAGTGGCTCGCTCTATTGTAAATTAAATGCGATTGAAATGCGATCTTCGTCAGATTCATTTGATTCAACATGATGATTTAGATGCGAGGGAAATATCACTGTTGTTCCTTCGTGTGGAATAAACTCAAATGTGTAAGAATAATTATAATCCCTCCTTACCCAATCTGCAGCACTTTTAATTAATCTATCTTGCATAAAAGAGTTTGGATTCATGAACACCAAGTTTCCAGAATTTTTTGGTATTTTTACCCAAAAGACACCAGAAATATAACATCCTGGATGATTATGTGATGTGTTATAATTTCCTTTTTTATTGATATTGATCCACATATTATCTAACTCAAATTTCCTATTATAATGAATTAATGACTGGGATACATTATTTAAAATGTAATCCTTAAAGTCGAAAAAAGATTCTTGTTTATGAAAATCTGCGGGAGATTGCCAACCACCACGATTAGTTAGAAATACGCTATCTGTTGTAGATTGATAATTATAAATCCACTCAATTAATTTTTTACGAATATGATCATACGAATCACATTGAATTTCTGTGATAATTGATGGAAATACTGCATGATGAAATGTATTCATTTTTCTGTGAGTTTTCTTATATTCATAAAGTCTGATTTATTTACAACAACACAAACATCTTGTGATCTATGTTTGCCTTTAACTACAAGTATGGAAAGAGAGTGATCACAAGTGAATGTGACCACTCCTACGATTTCTTTATATTTAACAGTCTCACCCTCAGCAAACAGCATCAAGATCCTCCACAAACATCCAATCGTCAGGCTCTTGACCATCAACAACAAACTCTAGATATAGTGCATCGGCATCATCTAAACGATCTTTGTCAAATAGATAACACATTTGATGATTCCAATGATTTTCAATTTCAACCAGGATTTGGCGATGTAGATTAGTCATGAGAACGCAGATTCAAGAGGATTCATTTTGATTTGCATGGCCGAGTAGGGTGTAGTTTGCTTTGGATCGACTACACTACCCACTGTCGATGAATTGATTGGGGAATGGTATTTTCTTGTTTTGGAGTTGTAGAATCCCCAGATGCAACGAACAGGCTCACCAAGATTATAGTCATAAGTGCGATCATCACATATCCAAATGGCAGTAATGTTGCGCTTGAAAGATGTTTGCTCATAATGATAGTTCTGCGGTGCTTTGTGAGGAAACTTTACTGCCATAATCAAGTGATAAATGCGTCAACAATACGAGATTCTTCTTCTCCAACAATCAAAAATCGTGGTGCTTTAACCACATTTGCCATGATACGATCATCAAACGATTCTACATACTCATCGCGCCACTCTAGCAGCAAATCGTGACATTCATTATCATCTTTGGCAACAACATTGATTGTGCCACCATATTCTGAAGAAGGAAACCCAACCCAATAATCGACAATGTAAAGTGATTTCATCTTTTCTGATTAACTACTCCTTAATTTTAGTTGATTGTGTGTCTTTTGTCAATTCATTCTACTTTACAATCAGGATGCCACACTTTAAGTTGAGCACAATACTGTTCTTTGGGAGTTTCTTGATAGTAAGACTTAAACATTTTGTTGTCTCGGGTGATTAGAAATGCTTGCCAACCAAGCATTGCACCGAATAGAATTGTAAAGGTCAGATAATACTTCACGCTGCAGCTCCAGAGGGGATTTCGACACCTTCCATGTAGGAATCGTGCCACTGACAAGTATCATAGCACAACCAACCTTCGGTTGCAGTGTAGACGTAACCAAACTCTTCATTGTTCTGAAGAAACTCACCTAGGTTATTGTCTAAACGAGGAGGGCAATCCTCACCACGAGTAGAATAATACAGGGGGCCAACAACAGGCAGAGTTTCATTCTGCCAACCAGCATTAGTGCGAAGTGAGGAAATGTCACCACCGTCGATGAGTTCACGCACTTGTTCTTCAGTGTTGTAATGTGTGCGAAGAACGCGACCATTGAAGGAAGGATAACCGTCCCAATGACAATAAACAGACACAATCTGTCCGTCTTTAAGTTCTAGACCGATGCGAGAGCGGGTTGCCATGTGATGCTTGTCTCAACATGGCCAATATACAACGCTCAGACTGCCATGGGAGGATCAGTGGACAGCCCGCAAACTGTCACTCGCTCAGTGCTAATCCGCGCCAATTCTTTGGTGCTGGTGGATCACACTTACCTTCTAAAGAACGTACCATAAGTTCAGCAAACTTTTCCATTTTTTCTGCAGAAACTGTCTGTGGAGAATAACTGATAGCATCTTTTAATGCTACCAGTTCATTCCATTCTTCTGTGCTAAGATTCTCCGATCCAGTTCTAGCGAGCGTCATAGTTTCTCCAAATGTGGGGCTATCATAACATGAATATCCTGCACTATCTAGGAATTTAATAATTTCTTTGGGATTATGCAAAATTATGGTGTAAATTGCCTCTTTCTTGCATATCTTTTCATATTTTCTTGACCCAAATCAATCTTAAATATTCTCAATTCTTCTTTTGTGGCTTTCCGCACTTCGTAGCAATTTTTTGCACGCTCTCCAAAAAACAAACTATCATTCTTTTTCAATTTAAGGTATTCTCTCATCTCTTTTGGAATTGAAATGATAAACTCTTCCTTGCCAGCATCATTTTTAACTACTTCTACAGGAAGTGTCCAAATGGTATGTGGAGATTCAGGAGCTCCAACTTCATATAACTGTTTTTTCATAGCGTTACTTTCTTTAATGTAAACGAACCGTCGTTATTATCTATCCATTCAAGTTGATCACCCTCAGAAATGTTTGCTGCATCTAGTAAGTCATCTGGAAAGGTAATAAAATACTCTATTTCGTCAGTATCAGCATCTTTACATTCTTCAACGGGAAGTCTCCATGTTTTAACCTTATCACCTTCCCAAAATGAAGTCCAGGCACCTTTACATTCAGGAGACTGATCATCTTTATCACATACAAATGTTTCGCCAGTTGCACTAAGAGCAACTGGACGATGGCCACTCATCAGTTCTAACAATCCAAAACATCTTTGAGATTGTTCCTTATGATAGTTGTACTCATCTTGTACAACTTTACGGATTGTAGAGTAGATTTCATGTGGAGATGCCTCTGCACCGGACAAAGCATCATGCAACCAATTCTCTAGATTTTCAAGAGAATATTTTTTATAATCAAAGTCAGTCATGTTTCTTGTAAATTTTCTTAAGGTCTTTGTAAAGTTCTTTGATCTGTTCGTAGGTTTGATCTTTACTGAGTTTATCACCCAGTTCAAGTCCTACAATCAACTCCACACGATCACCGAATCGTGCAAGTGTTTTTTCAAAATAGGTTAGGTCTTCGTACATAATTGAATGACATCAATACACATATCATACTACAGATTTGTAAAAAATGCTATAGTCAGTCTTGAATTATATAAGTTCATTCCAAAGTAATTCCCTGGAGTGTGAAGAAAATCTGCATGATAAGTTATTAATCTATTATACTGTGATTGAATAACAATGCTGTCTTCAAATTGACAATTTACAATATTCTTTTTCTCTTCAAGATATTCTTTCAGAAAATTATAGTTTTTTGCAACTGATGCCTGGTAAAATTTATCACTATAAATTTCATAGAATTTTTGTTTAACTTCTTCGGGCAAATTATCAAATCCTGGTTTTTCAGTTACAATTTTTGTTCCCGAATCTTTAGGAGAAATCTTATTCAAATATACTACTCCAGCCGAATACCTATAATTGTTACCAACTGTACTTTTATTTTTACCATCTCGATGAACTAAACCACATCCATGTAAACTGGTTGTTAAATGAAAATATGCATCAAATCGAGAATATTTTCGTCCAGTATGATACTCTACTTTTGTTCTAAGTTCATTGTTAATATGTGGAGCACATATTTCAAGAGATTTACTTCTACAACCTGGATAAAAATTTCTACCATCATTACTAAAATTATTATAAGTTTTTGCAAGAATATCTAATCCACATTCTCTTACGGAATCTGGATCATCAAAAAAATCTTCAAGGATGATTATCTTATTTTCCATCTTTATCATATTTTTTTATAGATTTAATAAATTGTTTGTGACCCATCCAAAACATATTTGATTCGAGATTGTTAAAATCATCCATTTCTTTTTGAGACGATTCATATAAATTATATTCATCATATTCAGATTTAATTTTATCTTGATTAAACCAACCTAATCCATAAAGAATTGGTATGTAATTTATCGAATTAAACATTCCCCATGGGCAATTAATATCTGATGGTAATGGCATTCTATTTTGCCACTTATCAAGATAATTTTGAAGATTTGATGTTAATTGTAAATTGAATTTTAATTCTTTCCAAAATGGTGTATCATTTCTCTTTACAAGATAATGTGCTTGAACATAATCTGCAATATTATCAAATATTGCATTTACATGTTCATTACAACTTTCTTCATCATACGATGGTAAAAAGTGCATGAAACAAAACATTTGTTGAATTACACTGCCAATAGATGTAGCTTCCAGTGGTTCAACAAAACTTTGAGATAATCCAACACTATAACAGTTTTTGTGCCATGCTTTTTCTAAACGACCAGGATCAAACTTAAATGATCTTGCGACTTCTAAAGATTGCCCATATGCTTCTTCCATTTCTTGATGAGCTTCATCTTTTCCAATGAATCCATCACAATATACATATCCATTACCAGTTCTTGTTTGTGTTGGAATTGTCCAAGACCATCCATTTTTTCTTGCCGTTGATTTAGTATATTTGTTATACTCTTCCATTTCATCTGTTGGAAATGCAATAGCTGAATTTAATGGGAAATGGTGAGCATATGATTTCCATTTAATACCATATGTTTTTTGTAAAAGAAGTCTTGCAAAACCAGTGCAGTCAATAAAGAAATCTGCAGAATGTTCCCATTCATTTGATATGACAGACCGAATATCTCCAGTCTCTTCATCTAAGTTTGTGCCGGTTAAATTATCAATAATGATCTCAATATTTCTTTTCTTACATTCTTCATGTAGAAATGTATTCAATGCAAATGTATCAAAATGGTACTGATTAGTTGGTGAATCGTTTAAGTTGTTAAAATTGCTCAAAGATACTTTATTTTCCCAAGTTCCATTACTTTGCATTTTTTGTGGTGCCTGACCTGTGGCAATCACATGGGCATAGTTATAAAAATATCCGCCATTTGTTTTTCCAAATGGTTGAGAAACACTGTGCATAAAGTCATTCTCTGCCCAGTTATCAAAATATACACCAATCTTAAATGTTGCATTGCAGTGCAATACTGCATCAAGTTGATTCAATCCAATAAATCTACAAAACTCAGCCCAGTGTTCGGTTGAACTTTCGCCAACGCCAACGATACCAACATCTGCAGATTCTACAATCTTAATTTCTTTTTGAGGAAATTTTGTTTTAAGTATAAGAGCAGCGATACATCCAGCAGTACCACCACCAACTACAATGATGCTATCTATTTTTTTCATCCAATTCTTTCCTTAATTCTTCTGCAAGTTTGATGGATCTCCTCCATATCATATATTTAACAATCGGATTATCAGGACTCTGCATGATTCTCCATTTCAGTTTCTCATATTCTAATTCAATTCTTTTCTGTGTCAATACTAAAAAAGTTGCCAAGGATTTATCCGTGACAACAAAGTATCCGATGATTAAAAATACCCCTAACCAAAAGTATAATGTTAACATGAAACTCCCTTAAATTTTAAAAACTCATTTGTTCCATAATGCATCCAACCACCAGAAATTTGTATTGACATATTGATTTGTGTATTCAGATAGTACTGAAAAAACCATGACAGAACAATTGAATCTATTTTTTCTCCCATTTCAGTGACTTGAATATAATATCCAATATTTTCATGATTTCTTTCTACAATAATAACTTTTGATAGATTTGGTTTTAACCATTCTGGAATATCCTTATTTGTCAACCACATACAGTTAAAAACTTTGCATGGATCTTCTGGTCGATTTTCATAAATTGAACAACCGGTCTCACATTTGAAATGGCAAGGCCTACCAGGAAAAAAATTATGTCCGTGAGCAGATCCCCACAACCAACCTTCACAACAAGCTGTACATCCTTCACATGATCTAGTCATAAAAACACCGTTCCTGATTGTGGTTGAGTACGATGATTTTTGATATATTTGTGTGCTTCTCTAACTGTAGAAACCATTTCTAGCTGCTGACCATTATATACTATAATTAGGTTCTTTTCACCATAAGGAACCGCTGCATAATTATCGTCAGTAATAAAACCTTTTCTCATGCTACTAAAAATTGCTTTTCATATTCTTTCAGTTCTTGAGGAACGTCAAGGATGTTAGAATCAATAGAAACTGATTTGTTCCATCTCACCACATTTTCTGGTTTCTTGTAAAGTTTGATGCCCAGATGATTGTACTTCAGATGTGTGGGAACTTTGACCTCATAGGTATCACCATCATTTGATGTCAGATAACTGAGCTCCAGGTTCTCCTCCGCAGTCACCACGATGGTCTGACAAGACAGCAAAAAGATTTCCTGAAACTTGTCCAGGCTGGTCAAATACACGTCTGGGTTGTCCAGAATCATGCGGGAAATGAATTGTGGAGACAAACAGTGGTCATGTACGACCTTTTTCTTTACACTTTTGTTTTTCAGTGCATTTTCGCTGATCAGACCAGTAGGATTGGGGGTGCCTGTGTCGAAGACGCCAATATAATAGATTCTGGTAATGGGGCGAGCAAATTCAGGTTTACCCCAGTTATGTAAATTGGCTTTAAGACTATTGTATGTGGTCTCGCAGTAGGATTTCCAGTCTTTCATGATGTTTCATCACTCCAATAATACTTCAGTTTATCACCATCCGCAGAAATATTCAAGTGATAGGTTTTACCGTCTTGAGTATAGACACCAACCCACAGACTGCGTTCGTTCATATTTTCCAGGTGAAACATCTTCACATCTTCCAGCACAATCTCATCGGGATTTTCAGTGAGATACTCATCAATTGCTTCTTTCTTTACTGAATAGGGGTCAATCGTTGCCATAGTTCCTTGTAGTGAATTGAGTAGTGGTTCGTCAAATAACATAATCAAAATCCTTTCTTTTTCTTATTCTTCGGTTCTTTGTGATCTAGAACTTCAACGTGACTTAAAAAATTACCACCACGCTCAAACCATCTACGCTGCACATCTTCATAATTATCAAAGACAACGGCATCACCATTGCTCATTACTAATTTATAATCGTGACGAAGATAAGGTTCGTCAGATGTTTGTCGGAAATAACGTGGATCAGAAGGGTCAATAAGTTGAGTCATTGTAGTGCCTCAATTTCATCAGCGATTTTTAGCACTTCCTGTTTCCAGGCAGTGAATGTGTGACTGGGATTGTGTGGGAGAACTTGATGTGCCGTCTCACGAATAAGGTGTGCGATGGCATATTTCCTATCATAGCAGTTTTTGTTTCTCATACTCACCCACTTTCTATCATAGGATTTCATAATCTTCTGGGCTTTAGTCATAGCACCTCCCATTCAGTTTCCCAGTGGCAATCTTCGCTTACATTGACCCAGAAAAAGTATTTCTGATTCTCACTGGCAAGAAACAGCATACCATCTCCTTTGTCCTGCTCAACAACACAGATAGGATTGCCATCCATAGAGTTAGCAAGACGATTCTTTGCCTTGCTGGATTTAGGTTTTACAGTGACTCTTCGCATTGTTCTTCATCATCAGTTAGAACAGTTCCCATAGGGCCTTTTTTCAGTCGGGACCATTCTTCTTCTGCCTGTTGCATATCGTCAAACTTCTTCTTCAGGTCTTCACCCAAAGTCAGTTCGAACTCATCAGCAACCTTACGCATATCTTCTTCTTTTCGGTCCTCACCAAATGCGACACCACAAGCACCTTTCATAATGTTGATGTCATCGTGACCCATTGCACGGGCAACAGTTGCGAAGAAACGAAACAGTTGATAGGTGTTAAGGTCTTCAACAGGAACCTCAAAAGTGTAATGCTCTTCTGGGAGCATCATATCATCAAAACCACTACTGTAATGAGTGGAAGTCCATTCAGTATCAAACTGAACCTTGAGAGTTGCTTTGTAAGTCATTGGTCTGTTGCTTATGTGGCCATTATACAACAAAATGGATCAGAATGGGACAGAGTGGACAGTTTTTCAAGTGTCCTCGTCGTTGTGCAAATCTTCAAATAATTGATCTACATCTTCAAAAGGTATTAGTTCCTCTTCACCACGATCTATTCTATCATATAATTCCAGCAAGTGTTCAAGAAACTCTTTAGGAAGAGTTTCATCCATATTGATACTTGCCCAGAACCATTCATAACATTCTTGATATGCATCGTCCTCTTTCAGTAGAGCATAACCCTCATAGTTTCCACTAATCAGGTCTCTCCACATCTTGAAGTTGTTCCACATCTCACGCCATCCTGTCTGAAAACAGTGACCGAAATAATACTCAAACCAGTTCAGTGTAGTCGTATTGTTCTTCATCTACTTCCTTTGTAAAATCCCACCGCCAGGTGCGGGAGAGAATATCAATATCTAGCCCAAATCTATGCACCCAGAACAAGACACCAAGAAGACCACTGGATCCAGTTGTGACCTGAAGATAAGGCCAAGATGGAGAATCATATGGTTGATCGTTCCAACTGACTGACACTTGAAGCAGTGACCAGTTCTTAACATTTAAGATCTGAACATTATAATCGTGTCCAAAATCGTAGCGGTGGGAAAACTTAGCGACTTGAAAGAATTTCATTTGTATTTAAGTTTGGTACTAGTGTTCTATCATTTTTATCACCCATTGGTGTAAAAAATGTATTAAAAGAAAGACTGATTCTAGTCTTATCTGTCGAAAGATTTTTGCCTACGGCATGTTCAAAGTAAGATGGAAAAATTATCAAATCACCATTTGATGGGGTAAAATAATAATGACCCCAAGTAAGATCATTATCTTCTTTGAAGGTAACTTTAGGACTTAATTGTTTGTTAAACGGTGGATAAAATTGTATATCTCCACAGTCTTCAAAAGTATTTAAGAACAATACTCCACTTAAAACACTATTTTGGTGCATGTGAGAATGATGCGATGACCCTGGTGGATTTACATTCACCCAAGATTGTGTAACATACAAATGATCGTACTCATAACAAAGAACTTCATCTGCAAACAATTTTACAGAATCTACAATTTGTTGTTTAATTTTATTAAACTTCCAAGCATCTAGAACAAAATCCTCTTTAGTGGTTAAATTACCATCTTGATTAGGCCTAAAAACATCTATGCCTTCCAATTTTTTTTCAAGAATATTTAATTCATCTCTGATTAATTCGTCACTAATAACTGTATGAAATAATGATGTAGGAAAAAGATTTGTTACGGTGAATGTCATAATAATATCAATTTTTGAACAAGTTGTGATAGTATAATACCTCAGGATTATCTAGGTCTTTACATCGAGGATAGAATATGCCATCCCGATAGCAACCATCTTCAGGCTTCGGGACATCATATTTGATTACAGGTGCAGGATAGTCTCTAAAATTACAGAGTTCTCCCTGTCGATGAATAAAATTATCTGCACATAATCCACCCACAAATGGTGCTAGACTTGGCATCATATAAAATAGATACATCATCGCTTTGTCACCGAGATAGCAGGTTCACCTTTGTGGAAGATAGTATCGACCACTGCCTGCACTTTGCGGGAGGTGCTGATACCTACGCTATCATACACAGGCACACAAACCAGTCCAAAGGTCTTGGATTTGTCGCCCAGACGAATCACACGGCCAATGGACTGACTGATACCAATGTAGTCCATGTTTCGCATGAACAGCACTGCCTCAAGACCAGACACATTGATACCCTCAGACAGGATAGAGTGGTGCAGTACTACAAACTTCTTGGAGGAATCTTTGCCCCAGGCATTGAGAGTCTCAAAGAATTGTTCGCGGTTGACCTTCTGACCGTCAATCACAGCTCCAGTCTTGGATGTAATCATCATCCAAGAATAACCACGCTGCAATAGTTGCTGACAGAAATCAGATTCTGATACCAGACCGACAATCTGTTTGGTAGTGCGAGCACAAATCAGGATCTTCTTGACATCTTGATCATCAATCGTTTCGATGAGATTATCAGCGTCACGGGAGAAAATAACCTGCTTACCCTTAACCATTGCAAGTTGCTTGATGATAACTTTAGGCGGCAATATGTAACCTTGATCCACCAGTTCAGGTGCAGGAACATTGCAAATTACCTGACCATACACTTCAGGCATGTTCATGCCTGGTTTAGAAATGGTAGCGGAATGTTTGGGCGTGGCCGTAAAGAAATAGCAACGCTTTGCATCAGCAGAGAAATACTCAGTTGCAGGGAAAAAGTTGCGCTTGACGCTGTTATGTGCCTCATCAAAGTAGATCGTATCTACAGGAATATCTGCCTGTTGCAGACGCTGCAAAGAGTTGTAGGTGGTAAAGATCAGCAGGTGACGATTATCAGCGAGACAGATACCTACGTTGACAGCAATCTCGGAAGGTTTGGTAGTGTTAAAGTGATGAGTCTCACCAGAGTGAACGTGCATCACTTCAGCATTATCAATATGCTCAAGAAATTCGCTAGACAACTGCTCTGCCAGCAAGATACGCGGAGCACAGACTACAACAATTTTGGCAGTTTCTGATTGAAACAGACGCTTACAATCAAAAATCATCGTAGGAGTTTTACCAGCGCCAGTTGGCATGGTCAGTTGACCTTTGCTATGATTTTCCATAGCATCGAGACCACGGATCTGATGGGGGCGAAGCGTAATCATGAATTGCGTTTCAATATGGCCATTATACATCAAAAAGGGGTCCGTGTGGACCCCCTGTGACGGTTTCAGAACTGGATCACAGACGATCCAGCGGCACCAGGCGATTCAGAGAGCGCAGTTGCTTGTGAGTCTCATCATCAGCGAACTGAGGAATCACACCCAGAATCGTGTAGGGACGCTCTTTAGCAACAGAAATCGAGATACCGTTCAGTTGATTGTTAATCAGTTGAACAGACTCTGCATAGAACATTTCCAGATCTTTCTGGAAGTTGTCAGAGTTCTCGCGCACTTTTTCTGCAGTGCGATCAGTGCTATAGAGCACAATGTAAGTGTGGTGACCCTTCATTGCATTGGCAAGAATGTGGTCAATCCAACAGCGACGAGCGTTAGTCTTACCAGTGCTGTAGAAAACCAGTTGGTTCTCATCAAAAGGAGTCGGCTCATCAGGCATAGCGATGCCCAGTTCCTGCACTTCCTTGCAGCTAGTGAGATAATCAACCCACTCAGCACGATCCTTCAGAATAACAATCGGATCACCTTCAGGAGTTACTTCAGAAAGAATGCGATTTGCAATCTTAGTGATGGTGCCTGCGATGTTATTGAAGAAACGCTCTACTTCGACTTCATTATACAACCAAGACTCAATCGAAGCATAGTCGGGGTTGAGCAAGTTGCGCGAAATAGCAGCAGTACCAGCGCGAACAAAGTCGTTCATATCAGCGCGTCGAGCCACAAGGTGGTCGTTAGCAATGATGCCATCCACAATGTCAGACATTGCTTCATGTTCTTCGGCATAAGTATAAACCGCAACGGGAATATACTTCCAACCTTGGATAAGTGCAGCACGAATACGGGTGCGACCATCTTTGATCTTACCAGTGCTAGACACAATCGGAGGGAAGCAAGTATAGTTCCAACCGTTGCGCTCATAGCTGTAAGCGATGGTTTCTGCAGCACCATCTTGATTTTGTTCGTCACGAACTGCAACGTTATTCAGTTCGTCACAATAAATCTTGTAATTGGAAATGTCCAGTTTAGAGAACTTCAGAAACTTTCCATACTTTTGGAAGGAATCGAGTTCTTCTTGTGTCCAAAAACCTTCATACTGAGAAGGATCAAGGTCGGCACAAGTTACCTTGAAGTTTTTAACAGCGTTAGTCATTGCAATTTGCATAGTAAATGTACAAACAAGACTGCTAGGAGCATGTCTTGGTTGGTAAGTCATCCCTCACCAACAGGGCCAATATAACCGATTTAGAAGAACCCGTCAAGGCCCCCGACCAGTTCAGGGATTGTCACAGTATCCGTCACTCGATCTCCAAGCACTCTCACAATGAGATCCAATGATCTCTGATGTGGACGCCCCTTCCATCCATACCATTTACTTTTTTTACCCATCGGATATGGTGGAAGCTTTCCTACGGAAAGATACTGCTCCGCAGTAAGATCATAAACGTTATCTCCATCTTGCAACCACCAGTGAGTCTCATCACGGTAATCAACACCACTCATTGGTTGCAGTTTATCAGTATCCATCAGATAGAACAATGCCTGTGTAGAGTGATAGCAATGTCCATGGTATGGATTTGTTTGATTCTCTGCTCGATACCTTGTTGATAAAAGATCTGGTGACAGATTGCGTTTAATCAATCCCATCACCAGAGCCATGTTATGTTCAGAGTATCTGTAAGGCTCAAAACTCAATGTACGAGTCTTGATGATTGTGTCTCCGTTATATTTGTGTCTCTCTACAGTTCTTATAGCCATCTCATCAAACCGGACAAAGGTATTCTACAGGGATTTATGAGTTTCTGTCAAGTACTCCAGATATTCTTCATAGAGAACTTCTTCCATCTCAACTGCTTGTTGTTCCCATGGTTGATCTTCATAGTCAACACCAGAGAAATCAATGCCTCTCCAATGTCTCTTACCATAACGATCTTTCAGAGCACCTTGTACGTGCTGATACACATGCCAGAGTTCATGTAGAAGCGTCTTGGTATAGTGTTCAACTGTCATGAAATTGTGCATTTCAATCTCAAATGCACGAGGACGATAGTCACAATCAGTGGCCCACACCCAACCATAAACACCTTCACGAAGAAGACCACGATGGTGAATGGAAATGTCCAGTTTGTGTCTGGGAAGATGTTTGGATACAAACCACTCTACAATGCGTTCACAACGACGCTTCGAGTAATTGTAACCAGTAGTTTCAAGAGAGAGCATAATTCAGAACCGATTCAGTGAGTTTAACACCCCAGTGCAAGAAGTTCACAAATGCACCGACAAAGACCAGTTTCTCAGTTAAAGATAGTCGCATGGACTTCCTGCTATCTGTAGCCATTATAAAACCCCGCTCAGGCGATCCTGGCGGGGTCTGTGACACTTCTTACTTTGGCATACCCAAGTATGTCCTGCCGTCATAAATGTTATTTTTATGTTCTCCGTCAGCATTTACATAGTGTAAAAATGCTTGTAAGTACCAATCTTGCTCAAATGGTGGTCTCCAGTGATAAAGATCACAACCACGATATACGCAAAGATCTCCAGGTTCAAGAAGAATTTCTACAGCATCACTACGATCTTCTTTTGTGGAGAAATAGATTGGATTGATTGGAGTCTCGTTAGGAATACCAAGAGCCAATGTTGCTGAAAGTTCACATGATGGACGGTCTCTGTGAATTAGCAATTCATCACCCTTACCATATAGTCTAGTATAAGTGTATGTTGGGAGTAATTTATATCCTGTTATTTTACTTAAAGAATTTGTAGCATTTCCCAAAATAGTATCCATCAATGGATCGCCATAGAAAATAAAACTATTTGGAGCTTGCGGGTCGCCAAGAACTGCTTGACCTGCGCGAAGTCGTGTATAAAAATACGATTGTACAAACTCAACGAAATCTTCTTTATCTAAAAAATTCCGAACAACTTCATATCCATTTTCCTTAAACATAATTCACCTCAAATTGGGCCCATGAATCCAGGCAACTAACGAATATCTTTCGCCTTTTGTTACAGGAGTAACTTCATGTAAAATATGTGATGGGAAAAATGCCATCATGCCTTGTTCTTTTCTCACAGAAATTGGATTGTGTCCTAAATGCAACAACAAATCTCCTCCTTCATATGTATTTGGATCTGATAATTGCAAAGTCATACTTAATTTTCTATTATAGGGTAAATTCCATTCCATTGGATCAACATGCGGATTATATACACCCTTTTCTTCGCTTGAATATTGTGTAAATTGAAGTCTTTCAATTTTTTCTAAATCATAATTCCAAAATTGTTGATTATTTTGCTTCACAACATCAGTAATTTTTTGAAATATCCATGAAGTTTCTGAATTTGCACCGATCCAAGAAACAAAAGATCTTCTATGATCTAAACAATTTTCTCCAAAACCTCCAGTTTCAGCTCTTCTAGGACTCAATCTTTTACCAATTACAACAATTCTTTCTATTTCATCATCTGTAAAAATACCAGAATTCCAACACCAATTCGTTTTTGGATATGTATTTAAGTGCCAGTACTCTGAAGTATTATTTTTTGATACATCATTATTTACAATCTCATCAAAATCATGATGATAAGAAAAATAATTAGAAGTCATAATTTATATTTGAAAAATCGGCAATAGATTGGCAAGATTCTATTTCAGAGTATACTTCTTTTTCCCACAAATTACAACTTTCGTTATGATCTTCAATTAAATTTGAAATGTTAATAATATCTTCTGCAAAAAATTCATGATATTGAAAACGAATTTTTAGTATAAATGTTTTTTCTGGATTTTGTGTTGCTCTTTCTTTAAGAATCAACAATTCAAGTCTTGTATCTATGTCCGTTGGTATTTGAATTTCTTTATAAATGAGTAAACCTTCTTGCTTTTGATTTACTTTTTCCGTTACAAGAAATTTAAAATTTAATTTATTCATTTCCAGATTTTCTGGATTAGATTCATATTCAAACATTTCGGGTGAACTAATGTTAATCCACCCGAGATTATCCCAACCAGCCCATTTTAGATCACGAAGTTCCTCATCAGATAATCCTGGAAGTCCAGCAATATTTCTCCAGTTTTCTGGAAGTTCTTGTATTCGATCTAATACTATTTTATTTTGTGGGTCAACTAAAACATAAAATTTTGCAGACATCACTCTTCAGTATCTTCTTCTTGAACAGTTTTCTTTCTTTTTGTTGTTGCTTCTAACTTAGGCTTTTCAACTAAATCTGATGGTGCTGGGAGAACTCCAAATTTCTTTTGTTCAAATTTAATCATTTTTTTCTTGGCATTATCATCAATTTGCCATGGAGCAGTGCCTTTCCAATGCGAAATATCTGGTTGCTCTAAATCCCAAGATCTCCAAGAAGTAAAATCTTGCTTTGGTCTTTTTGCTATTTCTAATCCAGCAGCCGCAGCTATTTGTTCAATAACTTCAACTGCTTCTACTGGATGTAAAAGATAGTATAGAGTTGAGAATTCAGATCTGATTGATATTTCAATCAGTCCACCAGATACATTTCCAACACAAATAGATCTTCCTCTACTTTGAGCCGCTTTGAGTGATGCAAGTTCATTTTGTTCATAAACTGTGTCAATTTCTTGCCTTGTCTTCGAAGGTTGTTTTTTTCTTGGTGCCATGATTATAAAATAATAATAATTTATATATGAATGTTAATTGGATCTACCAGTTTGGGGACCAAGTATCGTTTTCTGGATTATATCTGTATTGTTTTCCATCCCCATGCAGATCAAAATCTTTTGTTGGATCGGGATGCCATTTAAATGTTGTTTCATTTAAAACATAATTTTCTTCTGGACATGGTGGAATAAAAGCATTTTTTTGCGCATCATATGTCCATTCAAGACTAGGCTCATTTGCAGTTGCACTATAATCAATATAAGTGAATCTTGGATTCAGTTTTGTTTCTATGTAATGCTTTCCGCCATCTTCATAATATCTAAATTGAACAACATCATCAACATCATCTTCCGTGTCATTGTCAGTGAAGACAAAATTAGGAACAGATGGAACTTCTTCCCTTCCAACTACAAATTCTTCATCACTTTCTTCAAATGGTGCTGAAGGGCCAAATTCTTCGCCTGTACCGTGACCTTCTACAAAGTAGGTACAATAACTTCCAGAATAATTAACATTTTCTCCATTTACAACAACTTTTCTTTTGGGCATTTTTTCAAAAACAGCAACCACAGCATTATTTTCATCTACTGCTGCTAGTTTTCTTAAAAATGTGATGTTTTCTACGTTTAAAATTGTCATTGTGAACTCCAGCTAATTGTTACAAATCCTCCAGGAGCTACCGAGACCGGAAAACTCGTTTGTGGAGTAACGGTTATCTGTGGTGAAGTAGATGATGTTGCTGCTTGTCCAGCACCTCCAGGATTTGCTGATCCAGCAGCTCCTGTATTTCCAGCAGCTCCAGGGTTTCCAGCAGATCCAGGGTTTCCAGCTGCTCCGGCACTTCCGCTGGATCCTGCACCACCTCCCCCACCCCCTGCGTGGTGATCTGAAGAATGATGACCTCTGCTATGATCGTTTGCTCCGCCGGATTGACCACCTTTTCCACCAGGAGCATGGCCGCCGCCACCAGGGCCCCCACCTGGGGCATATCCTCCTACACCGCCAGGATTTCCTCCTGCACCACCACCATGGCCGCCACCGCTGCCGCCGTGGCCAATAGAACCAGCTGATCCAGCAGAACCGGCATTTCCTGAAGTGCCGTTATTACCAGTACCTCCAGAATTTCCTTGAGCACCAGCATTAGCAGTTCCTGCAGAACCACCAGCACCACCGCTAAAAGTTATTCCTAATGCTGTTGTAGGTTGACCAGCTGCACCAGCGTTTCCATTAGATCCAGCATTTCCTGGTTGACCTGCGCTACCGGCAGATCCTGGTTGACCATTATTGCCTGGGTTTGCTGATCCTGCACCACCGGGTTGCCCATTACCACCGGGTTGCCCATGACAACCTTGACATTGGTGTGTTCCTGCACCGCCGCCACCGCCGGTGGCACCATTAGACGAAGATGATCCTCCTTGCCCGACTTGTCCATGCCAGCAGTTAGGAGCGCATCTAGGAAGGCCGCCGCCACCGCCGCCGCCACCGCCGCCGGAGCCACCACCGGAGTTTCCATTACCTCCGTTTCCTTTAGCTCCGCCAGCGCCAGCTGCTCCTCCGGCTCCACCATTGCCAGCTGTTCCTGAGTTTCCAGAAGCGCCAGCGCCGCCTAGCCCCTGAACATCAACTCTCAATAATCTTGCGGGAGTTGTGAATGTTCCGGAAGTATTGAATGTAACTGATGCCGCGGCCGTCATATTGCCACGGTAGATTGATCTTCCTGCTGCCATTGTTTTTTTTGTAAGTTTACTCTAGATAGAACCAACCTGTCACTATATATTTAGATTTTTCTCCATGTACAACATTTCCTCTATGTGTGTGAGTATATGCTGCTGGCCAAATAATTACAGTATTTTCTTTAGAGGGAACTCTCAGTTTTTGATATAAAAATTCTGTTTCCCCTGCCTCTTCAATATCATTCAAATAAATTGCCCATACTAAACAACGATTTGACATATTCCCATTATTTTGTTCACAATGCCAAAGATGATAACCTTCACCAGGATTTGTTTTTTGTATTTTTAAATGAGTTGAGAGAAGTATCATATCTTGCAAAATATCATACTCGTCAGTGTATGCATCAAAACACTTTTGCAATCCTTTATTAATTAAATCTGATACTTCATGACCTTCAAATTTTTCAAAAGAATTGCTGTGATCAACTACATTTAAAAAATAAAATGAATCACTTTTATGATGTTTTTTTGCATTTTCATTTTTTCTTGTCCCACAAAGTCCTTTTTCATAAATTCTATCAAATTCATTAATTACATGTTGGCAAAAACTTTGTGGGAACACATTTTCATAAAACCCAATAAAATCAATATAGTTTTCATTCATTTCAGGTGAAATAATCATAAGTTGCTATTATGAGAAATTATAGAGTGAAAGGTTGCCATACCATTCCGATCCCCCATCATAAGTGAAGAATGTATAAACATCCGTCTTGTTTGCAGTGGTTGTTCTGGTAGGAACGGTATTGTTTGGCCACTTGACCGAAGCAGGCCAGGTGATTGATCTACCCGCAGTACCATCATTTTCTAATACAAGTGTGAACGAATATGCTCCAGATGGAACACTTGTCATGCTGAATACAAATGTAGCATTTCCGGTCAAGGTTGCAGTGATAAAGTTTCCGTTTGATAATGTTAATGTTGGTGCGGTTCCAGTGTTACCAAAGGAATAAACTGTTTCACCAAATGCTGTTAGTGTTTTGTTTGTGAATGTTAATGTATTGGATTCAGTGGCAACTGTTACACCTTCAATCTGAACAGTGCCCGCAGCACTTCTTGAAAGTGTAGTATCTGTAGCATGACCAAGTTCAAGTGTACCAACACCTAAAGCTGTCGATGTAGATGCTGTTAATCCACTGATAGGTAATCCAGTACAGTTTGTTAATGTACCTGAAGAAGGAGTACCTAATACTGGAGTTACCAGAGTTGGTGATGTAGCAAATACATTAGCACCAGTACCAGTCTCATCAGTTAATAATGTCGCTAAGTTTGCAGATGAAGGAGTCGCTAAGAATGTAGCTGCTCCAGCAGCAAGTCCAGATACACCAGATGAAATAGGTAATCCAGTACAGTTTGTTAATGTACCTGAAGAAGGAGTGCCTAATGCTGGAGTTGTTAATGTTGGGGATGTTAAAGTCTTATTGGTTAAAGTCTGAGCAGTACCAAGATCAACAATATCACCAGCGGATGTACCACCGATGGTCTTACCAAGAACTTGAGAAGCAGAGAGTACCGTAGTACCATTAACCATGTAGGTCTTACCAGTGGCAATATCCCAGTTCTCACTTGACTTCAGTGATGAAGCTGTATTGTTCCATTGGATTGTCTTACGAATACTTACAGAACCGATTCCGATACCACCACCGTCAAGCAGAGCGTTTGTAGATACTGCTGAAGCGATACCAACGTTAAGGTCTGCAAGTTCAAGTGCAGTTGAGTTGATAACTGTCTGAGTACCATCAACATATAAATCACCTTTGATTCTTACCGAACCAGTATTATTTCCAACAGCTGCTGGGTCAATGACAATTTCAGCAGGACCAGTAATTTGTGTGGTGATGTTGATTCCTACACCAGAAGCACCAGTTGAGAACTGAGTACCAGTTACAATACCAGAAGAGTTGATATTTGCCGCTGTAATAGAACCAGTTACTGTTGGTGCAGTAATTGTTGGTGTTGTCAATGATGGTGATGTAGCAAATACTGCGGCACCAGAACCAGTTTCATCAGTTAATAATGTCGCTAAGTTAGCGGATGTAGGAGTCGCTAAGAATGTAGCTGCTCCAGCAGCTAATCCAGAAACACCAGATGAAATAGGTAATCCAGTACAGTTGGTAAGAGTACCAGAAGAAGGAGTACCCAATACTGGAGTCGTTAATGTTGGTGATGTAAGTGTTTTATTAGTCAGCGTATCCGTTGAGGATGTAGTTACAACGTTAACACCTTCAACAGCAATTATGCCTGCAGAAGCTCTTGAGATTGTTGTGTCTGTAGCGTGTCCTAACTCAAGGTTACCGCCAACTGCTAAAGTATTTGTGCTTGCATCAAAGGTTAAGTCTGCATCCGTTGAAGATGCTGTCATTGTTCCAGTTGTTTGACTGGTAACAACAACTCTTTGAGTACCAGAAGCAGCACTTAATGTTGATCCAGTATTTGAAAGACCTGTACCATCACCATAAAAACGAGTTGCGGCGATTGCTCCATCTGTGATGGATATTGCTGTTCCTACTTTAATTGTAGTTGTAGTAATTGCAAGACCGACAGCATCAATACCACCAGAAGTGATGGTTACTCCAGTGCCAATAACAGCCCTCGTTGCAGTTATAACACCAGCACTTACAATATGTCGATTATCATCAATAATATTTGAACCCGAAATTTTGATTGCCATTTTCCGGTAAAGTTTTTTAGTTTATCTTGATTTATTTATTTGGATTGCTTGTT
>Ga0194129_10002320_pt1 | contig 28844 bp, 27 predicted proteins | sample TA2KigCa35mmetaG_FD_150862 | JGI IMG/M metagenome (GOLD analysis project Ga0194129, IMG submission 150862) | Freshwater microbial communities from Lake Tanganyika, Tanzania - TA2015038 Kigoma Deep Cast 35m | ecosystem: Environmental > Aquatic > Freshwater > Lake | place: Tanzania: Lake...
GTTTCGATGAGATATCATTAGATTGTAACTATACTAACCTAGACTATAATGGTGGTGGTATCGTCCAAGTAGATACTAATGGTGAGTTCTACACAGAACCAGCAGTTTTCTATAACGGAGATAAGTTAGATCCTGGCCTAGCAAATTATATTATCGCAACTAGCTCAATTAACAATAGCATTACAACTTTAAGCACAGTTGGTTTATCTACCAATCAAAGAATAACATTCAGCGATACCATATTTGGTGGTATCACACCATTGGTAAGTTATTATATAGATCAAGTGTTATCGGCAACTACATTCACTATCAAAGATCAGTTCGGTAATCCTGTAACACTTACAAGTAGTGTAGGTAGCGCGATATTTGTTACAAAAGACTATGCAGCCATGCCAGTAACTGATCAAGTTACTGCTAAGATAGTGTTTAGTGACAGTTATGATCCTTTAACAGATTATATCTCATATTCATTCTTTGGCGAGACACAACCTGTACAATATGGCTACACTGTTCCTCAGACACAACAATTCTTAGGTAATGACACAATTGGACCATACCCATTAACTAATAACTTAGAAGGAGTTAACCCAGAAAATGCAATCGTTGAAGTAGATGGCTTGAGAATTACTCCAACTGAGTATAATGTTAATTATACTACAGGTACACTTGTATTCAATGCACCGGTAACTAGTTCTCAGACTATAGCAGTCACGACATATAATGATACAGAAAGACAATACTTGTTTACTAATGAGTATACTGGTAAGCAGGTTACACCTATCTCTTATGTCAATAATACTGTAATACCTGCTATAGTAACTGCTAACGGACATAATTTGGTTGATAACGATGTGGTAAGAATTGAAGGTGTAGTTGGATCAATTCAGTTGAACGGGCAGTTGTTTACTGTCAATGTGTTGTCTGCTGATACATTTGCATTGTACGAATATGTTCCAAATGTGCCCTATACTTCATCAGTACCATTAAGTGATGTCAACACTTATGTCAGTGGTGGTTATGTATCATTGCATCAGAGTTATATGTTATATAATAAAACAGCGATATCAAGCGATGCAAATTATATCTACGTGAATAAAGCCACTGGATTAATTGAAGGAACTCCTGTATACTTCACACAACAGGGCATCGATCTTAATGATTCAACAAGCATACCTGAGATCATAGCAGGAACAAAATATTATATAAAGGAAGTGATAGAGATCGATAGCGAAAACGATAAGTTCAGCATTAGCGAAACTAGAAACGGTGTTGCGAAAACATTGTCTGTCCAGTCAGGATTAAACATAAACGTTACTCAGTGGGAGCAAACAAATGTTGATCGACTCTGGGTCACAGTTAACGGTCAGCGCGTAGCCTCAAGTAGTCTAAGGCTGCATGATGCTAATGAAGTTTCTATATTGACTGAAATATCAGTAGATGATATAGTTGTTATTACTAGCATGATGCCTTCATCGACACCTGATCAACAAACTTATCTACAGATCGTAGATGTTGCAGGTGAAGGTAGCGTATATCGTGCAAATACTGAGACTAGAACTTGGTTGAGTGAAGAAGTCGGTGAATATAGCACAGATATAAAAGTTGGAGATGTGTCAAAGTTAACTAATAGCATTACTCAAGATTCTGTCACCCCAATCGCAGAATTTGGATATCATAGATTGCCACTAAATGCTAACAGAATAGACTTGATACAAGTCAAGGTATATAATAAAACTAAGGGACAGTTTATTGACCAAGATTACTTGATATTGAGTTCAAGCGGCATGGGCGCATATGTATCTATACAGACAGGCACATGGATCGACTACGAAGATGAATTGACTATAACTTCTTTAGAAGGTAGATTATTATATGTAAATGGAGAATACATGCAAATATTGAACGTAGATGAAGTCAGAAACATCATTAATGTTCAAAGAGGAGTCATGGGATCCATAATAAGCCCTGATATTCCAATATACACTACAGTATTCAGTTTATTAGAGGCTAACAAGATGACTGAATCTAACTATATAAGTATTTGGAATCCTATACCGGGCATATATAACCAGACACAGGGTGATCCATTGCAGATTGCTGATACGCCCGGCGCAGATTTCTTAAAAGTGGATGTGACGTAAATGATAAATAATTCAGTAGGAAAAAAATCAGAACCTGAAGATAAAAAGCCGGAAAACCAGCAGAAAAAACCCAATGAAAATAATGGGGTTTATTTATCATCACATATTAAGATTTTTGATCCAAACACAAAGGAAGTTTTTGTGCAAAAGAGGGCTGATGATTAATGATAACACTATCTTACAAAGTCGAGGGATTTCTTAAAATCTATGATCCTAATAATTTACAGGTATTTGTAGATAAAAAGAACGCCATCAACTATGAAAACATGAGTGAAGCATTAGCTGATACATTAAGTAATCGCGGATTTGGTCAGATTTATCAGATGGCTTTTGGCAACGGTGGTGCTAGCGTAGACGAAACAGGTATTATTACTTACCTGCCGCCCAATACTACGGGGCAAAATGCTGCTCTTTATAACGAAACCTACGCTAAGATTGTCGATGATACTAGCGTCTTTAATCAAGACCCTACTAGAAATAAGATGACAGTAAATCATACTTCTGGTAAATTATATACTGACATATTAGTGCAATGCTTGTTAGACTATGGCGAGCCTACAGGGCAGATGGCATTCGATAATAGCACACAAACTGACTCAGATTATATTTTTGATGAATTAGGATTGCTGGCTAATTATGGTACAGACAGCGACGGTGAAGTTATCACTAGATTGTTGACACATGTGATTTTCCACCCGGTACAGAAATCACTAAATCGTCAAATACAAATCGATTATACAGTAAGAATACAGAGCCTTACAAATCAGATAACTTTGTGAAGATAAATAAAGCAAGCGGATAATAAACTATGGCATATACGATTGTTAAAAGCGATGGACAAGTACTAACAACTATTGCTGACGGACAAATTAATACTGCAAACACTAGTTTGGGGCTTCCTGGTCGTAACTATGCCGGTTACGGACAAGTCCTCGATACTAATTTTGTGCATATATTAGAAAATTTTGCGGATACTACACCGCCTAGCAACCCATTACGTGGTCAGTTATGGTTTAATACTAATACAAATCAACTTTCTGTATGCCCCGCTGACGGCGAAGTAGTCACTAGTAATTGGTTAGTGCTTACAGCAACTAGTGCTACAGGTTCGACAAGTTTCGCTAATGTAAGCATTACCTCTGATTTGACAATAGGTGGTGATGTCTCAGCAGCAGGTAACCTGTCAGTATCAGGCAATATAACCACCGTCGGGCTTACAGCATCAGGTAATATAAATGCCGGTAATATCAATTGTACAGTAGCAAATGCTTCAACACTATTAACTACAGTGATCACTACAGGGGCGAATACCACCGCAGGTTCTATCACAGGTGATTGGACATTAACAACAGGGTCAAGATTGCAAGCGACTTATGCAGATATCGCAGAAAGATTTGAAGCAGAGACAGAACTTGACCCAGGTACAGTAGTTGAGTTAGGCGGATCAAAAGAGATTAGAGCTGTTCGTTATGAACTTAGCGAAGATGTTTTCGGAGTCATATCAAATACAGCAGCATATCTTATGAATGCAGGTGCCGGTTCTGACAAGACACATCCTGCTGTAGCAGTTTCAGGCCGTGTCAAGGTCAAAGTAATAGGACAGGTAAACAAAGGAGATCGTCTAGTGAGTGCAGGAAACGGTCTAGCGAGATCAGCAAAAAACAGCGAAGCCACAGCATTTAATACTATAGGACGAAGTCTGGAAAACAAATCTCATTCTGGATTAGGTGAGGTAGAGTCAATTGTGATAATTAGATAAATACTTTTATTGATCGATAGGAATTAACAACATGAGTTATGCACAATTTGGTATAGTACAAGCAACAGATTTTAATACGCTAGTAGGTGGCGACCCTACTTCTACTGCTAACACGCTAAATGCTATGTGGGCTACAGGCAGTGGTCAAGGTGGTTATGGTCAAACTGCTGTAGGCAATGTGGCTGCAGGGCAAGTAGTCGCAGCAACTAATTGGGCTAGCCTCGTAAACAACACAACGAATGCAGCCGCACATCAGGGCTCAAGCATAACAAGTGTTACAGCTCCTGTAGCAGGAGGCTTAGTGACTTTCATCAGTGCTATTCCTACAAACTTACAAACAACTTGGAGTAGCAGAGGTAACGCTGCTGCTCAAGGCTCAACATCAGCCAACACACAGACTACTGTATCTCAATGGACAGACTATGCAAACTTCACTTTCACTTGCACTTTTGCAAATGGAGACGCAGCCCGCTATTTCTTTAATGCGGGTGGTCAATTAAAGTTCACATGTTCACACTCAAATACTACCGCAGGTATTAACGCTGCATTTGCTACATTAGCAACAGCTACAGGAACTGTAGTACTAAGTGGTCAGAATAGCGGATCACGCACAATAGCAAGCACAGCATTTACTGGCGTAACTAAAGTCGGTGGTTCGGGTACAGCTACAGTATCTACTAATGCTGGTTATTTTGGATTAAGCACTGCTAATACAACAATCTTTGATCAAGACTCAGGTACATCACCTTACACTACAACTGTTGATATACAATACAAAGCAAAAACGAATGGGGCGCAAGGTTCCAACAGTGATAACGGTAGTGTAGTCACAGTAAGTTGTGTATTTGATAAGGTTAGCGGTAATGGTACTATAGGCAGCGGCTCAAGCGTCACTGCTACTTTGGTTCCCCCTTCTTTGACTTATCTAGCAAATACTTGGGGCTCTATAACATTAGCCGGTTCAAACGTTGTAAGTTGATTTTTACTAGCGTAATCTAACACTATATAAATACTCGGAAGAGGAATTTATATGGATGTCCAAAGTATTCTATCCGAAGCCAAAGCAAAATTCGCACATAGTTCCGCTAGAGATTATCTTAGCGAAAAATATAAAAACAAACTTTTACTAGCAGATCAGAATGGTTTGTGGAATGCTGACCCACAAACCATTACCTTTTTACAAAGTTTTGATACAGAAAAAATCATTTTGATAGATACCCATAATAGACCAGTAGAAGTGAATAGATTATCTTTGCTTGAAAAACTTAAATCAGTTTATCAAGAAAAAATGTCGGATTACCTTAAAGAATTTAAAGAGACAGAGACTAAAAGATGACGAAAGGCATATTGGTCTTTGCGTTCAATTCTCCAGAATATAATTACTTTCACATGGCAGAATTCACAGCAAAGCGTGTTAATCATTTTCTTAACCTGCCTGTTAGCATAGTGACTGATCAGCAGTCATTTGCTACTAGTAGCGGGTACGAATTTGATAACGTTTTCACTATCGACAGCGATCCTAATAATACCTTTCATGGTAGAGTTTGGTTAAACAAGGGCAGATATCAAGCATATCAATTAAGCCCATATGACGAGACTATCTTATTAGATGTAGACTATTTGATTAATAGCGATACTTTATTAAAAGTATTTGATATCATGGATGATTTCGTTTGCCATGAATCTATTAATTTTTTAATGAACGAATATAATAAAAAAGAGCATTTAGATTTTAGTAATGATCTTACAATACCTACCTTGTGGGCAACTGTTGTAGGTTTTAAAAAGACAAAACGAGTAGATAATATCTTTCAATGTCTAAAAATGGTACAAGAAAATTACCAGCATTATAGCAACATACATAAGTTTTCATGCGATACATATAGAAATGATTATGGACTTACCATAGCGCATAGGATCGTTAATGGACATAGTTATGTAAGATCAGATATTATACCTTGGAATCTTACACATATAGGGCCCAAGACTTTTGTATATAAAAATAACAATGATGATTTTTGTGCAGAATACACAGTAGTCTATGACAAGTGGATGAACAGTAAGATTAAAAAACAATATATCACTATCAAAGACATGGATTTTCATGTCATCAATAAAGATTTATTCATGGAGTTGACACAATGAACAAAGGTTTTTTGATACTAGCACAAAATAGTGTTACTGTAGATTATATAAAATGTGCAGAAACATTGGCTCAAAGTATCAAAAGAACTATGCCGCACATACCTGTTTCCCTAGTCTCAGATGATGTTGAATCTAGTCCTTATTTCGACAATGTGATTGCGTTACCATATGGAGATCAGGCTAAAGATAGTCAATGGAAGTTGATTAATGATTGGCAAGTATATGAGGCAAGCCCGTATGATCATACTATTAAGCTTGAAGCAGATTTGTTTATACCTAGATCCATAGATTATTATTTTGATGTATGTTCACAGCTTGATGTTGTAGTTGCTACAACTATACGAAGTTACAATCAAAAAATATCACACAATCGATATTATAGGAAATTTATCGATAACAATAATCTTCCAGACTGTTACAACGCTATAACTTATTTTAAGAAAAGCAAAACTGCCGAAGATTTTTTCAAATTGGTAAGAAACATATTTGAAAATTGGGAGGACTATAAATCTTTATTGCAGTGTAAGATAGATGAAGAAGCGACTACAGACTGGGTTTATGCTATCGCGTGTAAGATGATTGGTATAGAAAAAACTACTATGCCTACATTCGATGAATTCAGCATGGTTCATATGAAGCAGATGATCAATAATCTTAAGACTGATATTTGGACAGATGAATTAATATACGAGATATTACCCCATACACTGAGGGTCAACACGATACCACAAATATATCCTTTTCATTATCATGTTAAAGATTTTTGTAATAAAATAGAACATACATATGGAAAGACTTAAGGTAATTGAGATTAACGGGGTAGAATATTTGATGGTTGAAGAAGCTTTATCAAAACCCATCGAATTTAGATTATACTACCGGCAAGACGGTAGTGTAGATTTTTATACCTGTGAAAAACCAGAAGGTAATTACATCATCGTTGATAAGGATACATTCAGCGAGATGAGATACGATATAAAGGTTGTAGACGGCAAGATCGTCAAGATAATACCTGGCATGTCATTTGTAAAACTTAAGCCTGATATAGAAGGTAAATCTACTGCAAAAGCAGATATTAGCATCGTAGTAAATAGTGATTACGCAGATCAACAAAAATGGAAGTTACATACACATGATTTATGATATAGTAGATGTTGCAGAATTAGATTGCATTTATTTGAGTTATGATGAGCCATTAAAAGAAGAGTTCTGGATGAAGATTCAGAACATGGTGCCTTGGGCCAAGCGTGTTGATGGTGTGAAGGGCAGCGATGCTGCGCATAAAGCAGCGGGTGAAGCAAGTGATAGTGAACGCTTCATTCTTATAGATGGCGACAACATGCCGCAACCTGAATTTTTTAATATTCAACTAGATTTCACAGATAAAGATCCTAAGTACAAATTAGCGCAGTTTCGTTGGAAGGCTGTTAACGCAATCAATGGCTTGCGTTATGGCAATGGCGGCATGAGCAGTTGGACAAAGACTTATGTTCGTGAGATGAAGACGCATGAACATCAGACAGATGGCGATGTTTCACGCATAGCAGACTTTTGTTTAGATAGCAAAGATAGTCTATATTGGGCTATGCATGACTGTTATTCAACTACGTTTCCTAACCATACTCCTTTTCAAGCATGGCGTGCAGGATTTCGTGAAGGCGTAAAAATGTGCTTGAACAAGGGCGCAGTGCCTACAGTAGAAGAATTCAAAGATTCTGTAGCTAGCCGTAACTTCAACAATCTGACTATATGGCAAAATGTAGGTGCAGATGTAGATAACGGTTATTGGGCTATGTACGGGGCACGATTAGGAACATATTTAACTTTGTTAAGTGATTGGGATCATAGTAATGTTCAATGGTTCGATAACTATCCTACATTATGGAACGAATATGCAGAAGGTAAAGATCCTATAGAATCTATGGAACAAATAGGTGAACAGTTAAAATTTAAACTAGGTTTACCTATCTGCACATTTTCAAAAGAGCAAAGCCAATTATTCAAGAGGCATTATAATGCTGACAAGCATAATCTTGGTCCTCTTGTCACAGAGATGGATGTAATCAGAAGAATCGAAGGCTGGTAATGTCAGGTGAATATGATCAATTTGCTAGAGACATGCGTGACCGCTTAAATGCGGTCAGTCCTTCTCTATGTCTTGCAAAATGGCAGCAAGTAAGTTTACACTTACCACAAGGACTCACACAGAGTTGCTATCATCCTCCTACGCATAAGATTCCAGTAGAATTACTAGAAAAACAACCAAGCGCATTACATAACACCCCTCAAAAGATTATTGAGCGCAAGATGATGCTAGAGGGCAAACGTCCCGAAGGCTGTGCATATTGTTGGCGCGTAGAAGACGCGCAAAGCGATGATCCTAAAGGACATTTAAGTGATCGCCATTATCGTAGTAGCGAATGGTGGAACGCACCCACATTCGATGAAGTTACCGGTAATCCTTGGGACTATGATGTGACTCCTAGATATGTAGAGGTTAATTTCAATCAAGCATGTAATTTTAAATGCATGTATTGCAGTCCGCATCTAAGCACAAGCTGGGAAGAAGAGATTAGAAAGTATGGGGGATTCGTACTGGATAATTACATACATAATGATCTACCATCATTAGAACAAAAAGGCTTGATGCCTATACGAGTAGCACAAAAAGAAAATCCATATGTGGAGGCGTTCTGGAAATGGTGGCCAACTATCTATAGAAAGTTGCGCGTTTTCCGTATGACAGGTGGTGAACCATTAATGGATAAGAATACTTTCAAAGTTTTAGATTATGTTAATAATAATCCACATGGACAACTAGAATTATCTATAACAAGCAATATGTGTCCTCCTGATCAGAAGCTATTTGATAAGTTTTTAAGTAAAGTTAAGGCTATAGAAGAACTACGCACATATGAAGACAAAGAAAACTTCAATGAGTTCAGCGGTAATCATTGGTATGTAGATAAGGGCTTTAAGCATTTCTGGTTGTTTGTATCACTAGATGGCGCAGGCTCTCAAGCAGAATACATGCGTACTGGGTTAGAATATGATAGAATGTTAAACAATATCCGAGCTTTCTTGCGCGACACAAAGTATACTACTGTGAGTTTCATCAACACTTTTAATCTAATGAGCATTCCAAGCCTGCATAAGTTTCTAGAGATGATTTTAGACTTGCGCCGTGAGTTTGGGGGTCGTGCCCAGACAGAGTTTACAATATCGCCTGAACAGACGGATACTGAAAAAGAGCATGGTATTGTACACAAAATTTATAAACAAAAGAAGTTTCAGCGTGTATTTTTTGACATACCCATATTGCGTTTTCCGCCTTGGTTCAGTGTTACTAACGCTACCCAGAAAGAGATACAAGAAGTAGAGCGTTGCTTAAAGTTCATGGAAGATAATGTACAGGGCGATGATTATCTAGAGACATTTGAAGGATTCAAGCCTTATGAGATATTAAAAGTTAAGCGAGATTTGGCAGTAATGAAAGAATCTTTACCCCAAAATCAAAAATCAATAAATAAAAAGAATTTCTATCTTTTTATCAAAGAGTTTGATAAAAGACGAGGCACAAATTTTTTGCTTACTTTTCCAGAGTTTAAGACCTACTGGAAAGAGTGCGTGAAAGAATACACACAAAATTGAGGGATATATGGCAGGTAAAAGAGCAGACGAATCCTATGCAGATTATAAAAAGCGAGTAATAGACATTGTAAGCGATAGTTATTGCGCAGCCAAATGGCTCAATGCTACTATTTGGTTGGGTAACGGGCAGACAGCAAGTTGTCACCATCCACTAGGTCATCAGATCGATGCTAAAGAATTGCGAGATAATCCCACCGCTATTCATAACACACCGCATAAGAAACTAATGCGTAAGATGATGCAGGAAGGAACACGCCCTCAAGAGTGCGAATACTGCTGGAAGATTGAAGATTTAGGTCGCGGATCTATAAGCGACCGTGTATATAAAACTGCTGTTCATCAAGAAGAGTTTATCGCACAGACTGCTAAAGCAGATTGGCAAGAAAACACAATGTTGCGCACACTTGAGATAGCATTCGATAGAACATGCAATTTTGCATGTTCTTACTGCAATCCAAGTTTTAGCACAACATGGGTCAAAGATATCGCTAAGTTCGGACCATATCGAAACATCAACGGTGATGCCCGTAGTCACTTTATCAATAAAGCTGACCATGCTAAACCATTACCTGATGATGTTAATCCATATACACAGGCGTTCTGGCGTTGGTGGGAACAAGAGAATGGCCTTGCTGATAATCTTGAAGAGATACGCATCACTGGTGGTGAGCCACTGATGGCAGCAGGAGTATGGAAACTATTTGAATGGTTTAAAGCTAATCAGGAGCGTGTGAAGAATCGCCCAGACGGCAAGGTTATGCGTTATGCTATCAATAGTAATCTTGTTCCTAAAGATGATCTAATGGATAGATTTATTGAATTAAGTCATTATGTACCGTGGCTTGAAGTATATACAAGTTGTGAGAGCATGGGTAAACATAGCGAATACATTCGTGATGGATTCGTTTGGGATATATGGTTGCGCAATCTAGGAAGATTACATACAGAAGGTAATGTTAAGCGCACACATATAATGATGACTATCAATAGTCTTTGTTTGTCAAGCATAACTGAATTTATGACTGAGATTATGAACTTCAAGCGCAAACATGATTCGACTTATCCAACTATGTCATTGAACATCTTGCGCTTCCCAAGTTTCCAGAGTTGTGCTATGTTACCCATGGACATTCGTCAAAAGTATAGCAATAAATTACAGAAATGGTTAAATCATTATATTCATTTAAATGAAAAGACAAGCAACGGTGAACCATTACTAACATCTATTGAGCGCGAACAGACACAGCGTTTGGTTGACTATCTTGATGTCATAAAAACACCTCACAAGAATGTTAAAGACCCTGAACAGAACAAGCGCGATTTCAAGCAGTTCTATACTCAATATGATGTACGCCGTGCTAAAAATTTCCGTGAGACATTTCCACAAGAATTCGTGGACTGGTTCGATAGTATAGAAACTGAGGTACCTACTAGCGCAGAAATCATAACAGGTAACTATCGTGAAGGTATGGACTTAGTGCCGGAGCATCCACCTGAAGATCCTAGCAAGGAAGAATTTGTTAATCCAGATTTAATATGAATAAAATAATTCCTATATGGGGCAATGATGCAAAGCCAGGAAAAGACAGTGAAAACAAAGTCTTTTGTATGGCTCCTTGGACACATACCTATATCAGTCCACAAAGTGAGCGTAGATTGTGCTGTGCTAGCCGCGAAGAACATAGTTTTCAAAAGCAGTATATAGATAGCAGCAATGACGAACGCTATGGTAAGACAAAGGATAGCGAGACATCAGTAGATAAGTATAAACCATTAAGTCTTAAAGAACATTGGAATAGCCCCTACATGCGTGATATACGTGTTAAACTAATGCGCGGTGAAGAGATTCCTCAATGCGATGTTTGTAACAAGAATCTATTGATGGAAGGTCATAGTTATCGCGGTTGGTTCACTGGGACGTTGTTTAAAGATAAAATACAACAAGCGTTTGATAGTACAGATGATACGGGTTACACTACTATGGAACCAATATCATTTGATTATCGTTTCAGTAATCTATGTAATTTCAAATGTCGTATGTGCGGAGAACAATTAAGTAGTTCATGGGAAACTGAAAAGAAAATGCATAACATGTGGACTCCTAAAAATCAGCCATTCATGGTCCCGGAGATCAAGAACGCTATGGAGAAGTTTCAAACAGAAGTTGTTGAACCAGAATTTCGTGACGCTGTGAGTCGGGGCATCGTAGAAGAAATGTATTGGGTAGGGGGCGAGCCATTAATGTATGATGTACACTGGTGGACATTAGAAGAGATGTTGAAAAACGGCAGCGCGAAGAATTGTTATCTAAGATATAATAGTAATCTAAGCCGTGTTCAGTTCGGTACTAAAAATCTATACGATTATTTACCGAACTTCAAAGATTGGATGTTGTGCGCAAGCATCGACGGCACTGGTGATATTGTTGAGTATATACGCACAGGTATCAAGTGGGATAAATGGCTTGAGAATTTCAAACGCGGTTGTGAATTACCCGGCGGCACACAAAAAATGGTTCTTGATTTGACAATCACAGCGCCGGGCATGTTCTCACTCAAAGATTTGTTTGATTTAAGTAATGAATTAGGTGTTAAGATTGAAACAAAGATTACATTTGCATTTCATCCTGATATCATGTGGAGTCCTACGAGTTGGCCACGCAGTATTTTAAACGAAGTATGTGATGACATACTTGATTATATAAGACCTAAGGCTGATCCATGGCGTCATGGAACATTGATTGCAAATCTTGAGGCATTAAAATACACACGTAAAACTCACGCAGAGGAATGGCCAGATACTTACCAGCAAGCAGCAAAAAATGGTAAAGGTTGGGTCAATAGACTTGAACAGATACGTGAAAGTAAATTAACACTACGTGACATTTATAGTCAAAACAAGAAGTTATTACATTGGTGGGATATAATATGAGTGATACACTTTGTGTATTACCCTGGATGCATCTTGCCACACACCCAAATGGTGGTTGCAGCCTGTGCTGCCGTAGTAACCATACTAATGCAGTTAGTTGGGCTAAGTTAGCTGACTCAAATAGTCTTGCTACATTTGATAATGCAAATATAGACCAAATCATTAATAGTAAAAAGTTTATAGAAGTACGTCAAGCCATGATAGATGGTAAACGTCCAGTAGAATGTGAAGGCTGTTGGCGGGATGAGGATAGCGGTATCAAAAGCAAACGTCAATATGAAAACGAACGTTGGGCACACATTATAGATCAACTTGAAAAAAGTTCAATTATACGTAGACCAAACTATCGCTATATTGAATTACGTTTAGGTAATGTCTGTAATAATGCCTGCTTGACTTGTAATAGTTATAGCAGTAGCAAGTGGTATCCTGATGAAAAGAAGATTGCCAAAGAACTGCCTTGGTTTAAACTACGTCCACTAGAAAATTTTAAATGGTTTGAAAACGAAGAATTTTATGATGAACTCACAAAGTATAGTGAGGGCGTAGAAGAAATCTATATCAATGGTGGCGAACCTACATTAATTAAAGCGCACTTTAGATATCTACGAAATTTAATAGATAACGGTACAGCACAAAAAGTACATCTTGTTTATAGTTTGAATATGATGGACATACCAGATAATCTTGTAGAACTGTGGAAGTCATTTAATAAAGTTACGGTTAACGCAAGTATCGATGATTTATACGATAGAAATTATTATATTAGATATCCAACGCAATGGGATGAAACAATTACCAGTATCGAAAAATTAAATAAAGTAGATAATGTATATTGGCACGTAACACAAACAGTTAGTATATTGAATATTGATAATCTACACGAATTTAATGAGTGGTTTTTCAATACATATGGCAAAACGCCACATCACAACTATGTATTGTATCCGGACTATCTTAGCATAGCAGCATTAAAAGATAGTTATAAAGATACGTTGAAGAAATTTTATAGCGACAAACTTACAGACCATCAGCGAAATGAACTATTTGCTAAATTAATTATTGAATATAACCCTGCTTTAGCAGTAAGAGCAAAAGAATTTATTACAGCAGTAGATCGTGCTAGAAACTTAAATTATAAAGATTATGTACCCCATTTGGATGAGGTGTTTCTATGATTTTAAATTTAGATGTACAAAATACAGAAATATTAGCAATCTTAAATAATGCTGCTAATATGAATTTAAGAGATAACGCAGATACTAAATCGCGTGGATTTGAGCATGACGAATATGACATTATATCACAGTATGCAATAAGCAAGTCATATCTTAATGAACGTATGAAAAACGATTCTTCCAGAATAGCATATGCTACAAATTCAATTATAGGAGAAACTCCCGGGGGTAAATATCTATTGGATAGTTTATTGCCAATATTAAACTATGAGACATTTTACACTAGCGGTTATGACCCTAAAGGGTTTGTAGGCTGGCATAGTGATACTGATATATTTGGTTACTATATCATGCTAAGTTATAGTGAATCTGGTGATGGGCTTTTTAGATATTTTTCTGGATCAGATATAATCACTTTACAGGATAACAAAGGTTGGATGGTTAGAATGATGACTTTAGGCAGTACAAAAGATGATGCTGTATGGCATTGTGCATCGACTAATTGCCCCCGCTATACATTTTTACTACATTTTAATGATAAAGAAAAATATAATAAGGCTGTTAAAATTATACAGGATAAAGCATGACAATCGAAATACCCTTAAACATAAAGCATAGTTTCTGTGCTGCAAAATGGCTTATGGTTACTATGCATTTTGGCATGGGCGAAAATCATAGTTGCTATCATCCACCGATACATCGTTGGAAGCGTGAAGAAATTGATAAAGATCCCTCTGCACTACATAACACAGGTCACAAGATTGAACAGCGTAAACAGATGTTGAACGGCGAGAAGCCAAAAGAATGCTATTACTGCTTTGATATGGAAGCGATCAATCCTGATGTCATCAGCGATAGAAAAAGATTCACTAACGAACCATACGCTATTGAGCGCAGAGCAGAGATACTCAATGCGCCATATGACAAGCCTATCAATCCTAGTTACTTAGAGATAAGTTTCGCAAACACTTGTAACTTTGCTTGTAGTTATTGCAGTCCTGGACAGAGTTCACGTTGGGAGCAAGAAGTACGTAAATTAGGTAGTTATCCTGTAGAAGATCCTACTGTGCATAAAGACAAAATGCACGATATGCTACCAGAAGATGACAACCCTTATATTGATGCATTTTGGCGTTGGTTACCTGATGCATATAAAGATTTGCGCTATCTTAGAATCACAGGCGGCGAACCACTTGCTACACGTAACTTCATGAAGTTATTAGATTTCATAGCAGTAAACCATAATCCCAATCTCACACTAGTTGTTAATACAAATCTATGCGTTCCAGAAAAGAATCTAAAAGCATTCTTTACAAAAGCCACCACACTATTAAACGCGAAAACTATTAAAGGTCTTGAAGTGTATACTAGTATGGATACATGGGGCCCACAAGCTGAGTACATTCGTGATGGTCTTGATGTTAAACAGTGGGAAGATACTGTACGTAGAGTCAGCACTACATTCCATGTACCCATTAGAATCATGGTGACATTTGGATTATTAAGTATTTTCAACTTTAAAACATTTGTTAAGAAAGTTATTGAGTTACGCAATGATGGCATTGATATTATGTTCAATTGCGCACGACTAGTCGATCCTAAACACTTTGATCTGCGCATATTGCCTGATAGTGTTGATAAATATTTTGAAGATACCAATGAATTTATGAAAAAATATGACGAATTAATCAAGAGTGTTGAAAAAGAAACTTGGCAAATGGTATATGATTTTTGGAAGTCTCGCAAATTAACTATGACTCCTGTTGAACGCGACTGGAGAGTAGATCAATTTAAAAAATTTACTACAGAATATGACAAGCGCAGAGAACGAGACTTTAAATCTGTATTTTATGAGTTAGAGTCATGGACCTAACACCATTTAAAAATTGTCTAGCACATACTAATAGCATCTATATTAGTAATGAAGATGAACCATATAAGCCTTGCTGTTGGTTTAAAGCCGGAATCGCCGCTAACACCGTAGCCGAATACAGGGAAAAACTTAGTGGTCTTGATATTGCTACTAATTGTTCACATTGTATAAAACAAGAATCAAGTGGTGCAACTTGGAGTCATCGTCATTTATTTAATAATCCTAGAGAGTTTATTTTAGGTATTTGTTTTGATAACGTATGCAATCTAAAATGTGTCACATGTAGCCCTATGCATAGTTCACAGTTGATAGGCGAATGGGATGCACTAGGATTATATGGGCCAGATAAAGATAAAAAACATTTTGTAAGAATAGGTAAGCAAGCACCTAAGAAAATTGACTTTATAACTAATGTATTAAACAATACTGATTTTGATATATTGAAGATAGAAATTTTTGGGGGAGAACCACTTATCAATCCGTTAATATTCAAATTTATTGATTGGGTCAGCGAACAACCTTATGCTAACCAAACTACAATACATATTACAACCAATTCTACAACTTATACTGATAAAATAGATCAGTATTGTCAAAAATTCAAAATTGTGGCATTACAGTTAAGTTTGGACGGAATAGAAAATACGTTTGAATATTTACGTTATGGTACAGTTTGGAACGAGACAGTATCCACAATTCAAAAATACTACGATTTGGCTGAAAGGCAAGACAATTTTACATTGTCATTTAACTATACTTTAAGTTGGATGAATAGTATGCATTTTGTTGACTTTTATAATTGGGCCATAGATAATTTTCCCAAAGTCAGTTTACACTTAACTAAGTTAGAAGGACCTGACCTATACAATGTAGATATTCTGTCTCTTGGACAAAGAGAGCAGTTGTTAAAATATACAATGGATAAACTATCAACAAAACCAAAATCTATACCATTTGAAAAAATGCTTGACCTTTATAAGCAATCGATGCTTACTAAGTTCCACGATAGTTTTGATCAAGCTAAATTTAAACGAAGCCTGATCGCATTAAAAAATAAAGACAATCTAAGATCATTTGATTACAAAGTGGTCTTAAAACCCATATTATCATTTATACACCATGACACCGTTAGAGAAAGCTAAAACCAGTAAAACATTCTGTATCTATCCATGGATACATCAGTACATAGGACCTCCCGGTGATGTAAAGCCGTGTTGTAACTATTTGCAAAACGAGCAAATAGGCAGCATGAAAGAAAATACATTAGAAGAAATTTGGAATAATGATGCAACTAAGCAGATGCGGTTAGATATGCTTAATGGTGTAGCGGTTAGTGGATGTGCAATATGCAACTTACGACAAGACATAGTGCATAAAACATATAGGGATGAGGCTAATGAAAATTTCTTTACAGAAGATACACACGACATTATTAACAATACTTTAAATGATGGAACACTACCTGAACATAAACTACAATATATGGATGCACGTTGGAATAATTTATGCAATCTAAAATGTAGAACATGCGGTCCTAGATTTAGTACAAGCTGGATAGATGAACATGCAAAATTATATAACTTAACTAAGGAAGATCGTTTGAAAACCGAAGATGTATTCACATTTTCAGGTAAATATGAAGATCAACTATTTGAAGAAATGGAAAAACATTTACCATATGTCAAAAGAATTTATTTTGCAGGTGGTGAGCCACTTATGCAAAAAGATCATTATAAAGTATTAGAAAAACTAATACAGTTGGGTCATACTGGAACAGATGAGAAACCGTTAACTATTCATTATAATACTAATTTTTCTCAGTTAAAGTTAGGTAAATATCAAGCAATTGATTTGTGGAAACAATTTAAAGACATTAATATCCATGCAAGTTTAGATGCTAGTCACGACAAAGCAGAGTATTGGAGAAAAGGAACTGACTGGGATATAATCGTAGAGAATAGAGAACGATTAATTAGAGAATGCCCTAACGTGAGTTTTAAAATTAGCTTTACACTAAGTTGGGTAAATGCATACAACATGTGTAATTTTTATAAAGAATGGGTAATAAAAGAGTACATTAAACCTAACCATTTCCTGATCAATTTACTGGATGTCCCTAAACATTACTGTTTAAAATCTATACCAACTTGGAAGAAAAATAAGATCAGGAAAGAGTTTATGGATTTAATAAGTTGGATTGATAAAAGAAAAGGCCCTTTACAGCCTACATACCCTGTACAAATGATTAATAAAATTACAGATGCTATAGCTTTTATGTATAGCGTAGATTCAGGTGACGAATTCTTACACAAGGAAGATTTATTAAAAATTCAATCAAAGTTAGATTTAATAAGAAATGAAAATTTTTGGGAAATGTTCCCTGAACATGTTGATATAAAAGAATTTTTAAATGTATAACTTGAAGGACATATTAATAGTAGGGGATAGTTTTGCTTCTTGCAGAACATTACAAACAGATTGGCCTAAGATTGTTACTGACCATTTAATAAAGTATACTGAATATATACAACCAATGGGTAAAGGATTTTCAGGAGCTAGTTGGTGGTCAACTAAGAGATACTTAAATGATTATTTAAAGACATACACACCTAAGGTCCTTATTTTAACACATACTGAATGTCAACGAATACCTAGCAATGAAAATTACAGTCTTAATTATGGATCCGTATTCAATGCTGAAAGTTATCACAAACTAAAAAAACAAGAGCGTGATGATGAGATTCCTCCTTATGAAGTATTGATTGCTGGACAAAGCTACTATAAGTATCTATATAACCAAGACTTTCATCAGTGGGCAAAAACTCAATGGTTTAAAGAATTAGATGAATTAATTAAAGATATACCAGTTGTTATTCATTTACATGTATTCTATGATGAAAATGAATTCTTATATATTTTTAAGAATGGATTAACATTCAATAAGCCATTATGGGATATGTCAGATGATTGCAAAAAACTTACCAATAAGATGCGTCAATTAAGTGATAGTATAAAGGTTGTTCCGGAAAATACTTGGAAAGACTTGCAAACTAGAAATCATTTGACGGAAGAAAACAATAAAAAATTGGCATCAATAATTATTGATGCCATTGAGAATTATAGTGTAGGTCCCAGAGACATTCAACTATAATCATTATATTCATCATCTCTTACCGTATCTAAAGTAACGCAATGCGGCCCGCCGCTTAATGTTCTACAGTGTCTTAATGCTATAGGAATAATATTAAAATGATGTGATTCTAGTTGGCGAATTAAATTAGTTTGCGAGGCTTCTACAATCACAGTTTTTTCATCTAAACTTAAAATATTCATTCCAATCCAAGGACTTGCTGGGGCCCAGTTTTCATAATAGGGCGTAGGTATAGGAGATTCGCTATATATTTTAGTCCATGAATTAAAGAACTCTGGTAAGTTATTTTCATTCACTCGGTCAGGATTTAATAACACTTTACCGGGAGCTAAGGGCATAATGCTAGTATCTAAATGTACATAGGCATAAACATTATCAAGTATATGTACTCTATACTTTTCGCCTAGGGTATCTTGTAGCCATTTACCGCCCCAACGATTACCACTATTGCTTTTAAGATAAAACAAATCTTTACCACATTTTACTATATTAGCAGCATCAAATGCTGGTTCAAATTCTGTCAATGTAGGTTTACTTAAGTCTGTGCGATCATATAATTCATCTGTTAATTCAGGTTTAGGTGCGCTAATCCATCGACTTCCATTTTTGCTATAAGACTTAAAAATATTACGCAGACCAAATGTTTCAAAATAACGACTACGCAATGGCATGGGAGTTTCTATGATAGTGTCACCTATAATGATTGCACTGTCTCTGGGACAGTAGTTATAATAGCCGTCACTTCTCCAATTATTTGTTCCATGTAGTAAATGTGTTGGTCTATCGTCTGGTCGTAAAACCTTTACCCCTTGCTGCTCTAATATCCTTCTAAAGTTGTCTAAATCATTTTGTGTATCGGATATAACAACGGGGGCATAAGGACCTCCGGGTAGTCCAGCGACAGAATCATAATTTGCATAATCTATGCAATGTATGTCGTTATTTTTAATTAATGGTACTCTAGCATTACTAACAGTGCCTAAAACTACTTCTTTCAATCTGCCCCACTCAGTGTGGGAATTTACTTTACTAAAACTTTCCATGCTTTTTTCCTTCTTCCATACCAGTAAATTTCAATGCAAAAATCTTTAAAACTTTTACTATTATCAAATGAGACTACTTGATGATCATTTTGATCAACAATATTTATATTGAGGTTTGGATACATATTAAGTAAAAATTCCTTTAGATCATTGAAAAATCTACTACGATTTTTTTCAAAATCTATACAACTGGCACTCTCATACTCCCAATAAATGTCATCATCACCAAACATTTGTCTACCCCAAAAGTTTCCTTTAAGCGTATGTTCTAAACACTCTTTCGTTTTAATGTATTGTTCATTTAACAACGAATTATTTTTCTTCATCCAATCATAGAATTTATTATAGAATATACTTGCAGACTCACCACAATTATGAGCAGTATAATTAGCCCAACCCAAACTATGAACACTTATTAAAAACCATTTAAATAAGAAACACTCTATATAATCAGTTCTACTTAATGTGTTACTAGATATAACATATTTGCCGTATTCTATGGGTATATTTTTATTGCGTTTAGCAAAAAAACTAACTTGCGGAGTTATTGCAAATTCTAAGTTATGTTTATTAATATAATTTATATCACTAAATTCTGTGTTTTTATATGCTTCCAATGGATGACCAAATATCCAACCTTCTGGATTGATATCAACGACATACAATAACCCACGTTTCCAACTATCTAATGTTTCCCCTGGTAACCCTATAATAAAATCATGGTAGGTTTGCATATTATGGGCTGCGTATTTTTTACTAATAGTTTCTAATTTTTCGTTCGCTATATTAATACGTTTAATATTTTGTAATGCAGTGGTATTAGAACTTTGCAATGCCAATGTTATACCGCTGCGATTAATACTATCTAATATTTGGCTCATTTCAAATAATCTATCAGGACTGCTTTTTGCCCAAGTCGCACTAATTTTTTGTGGGTACCCAGTATTATCAAATTTCTTTTTGATATATTTTGTAAGTTCTAAGTCTCTTTTGATAATACCAAAATTTGCATCTGCGATCTCAATATATTCAGTTTTTTTTTCACAAAAATAATCTATTTCCTTTAATAATCTTTCTGTATCAAACTGATATACCTTACTGTAATATTCTGCTCCCAAATCACAAAATGTACAACTGTATGGACAGCCTCGATTAGTCTCCCATACAGGCATGAAGTTATAATCATAACGCTCATAAAAATTGTCAAACAATCCTGTAAGATAGGGGCTAGGAATAAGATTTACATCGGTAAATCTATCACGTATAGGGGTAAGTATATAATTATTGTTTAAGATATATGCTAAACCATTTACACTAGACAAATCATTATGTGTGCATAATGCACGAAACAATTCTAATAATGTTTGTTCACCTTCACCCCACACACTGATATCTACATAGTTATGGTCCTGTAGATATTGTTGATCTTGTTGGGCATTGGGCCCGCCTATAATAATTTTACAATTGGCATAATGTTTTTTTATTAATTGTGCTATTGTCAAATGATATGCTGTATTCCAACCATAATTACTAAACAATACAACATCTGGTGGTATATTTTTTATTTTGTCTAGGTATTTAATTGGATCTATCTTTTCAAAATAGATGTCAACTAATTTATAGTTGTCTGTGATATCTTTAAACTGACTTATATATGCCCACAGTACTCCTGAACTGTATGGTAAGTACATGTTATTGTTATAATCTTCTTGGCATTGAAAAAAATATACGTTCATTAGGCTAAGTATGGTTCAAAGACTTTTTGTTTACTTAAATCTTTATATGTATTATTGCTACCAGTGTCAATGTTATCATCCGCTATGTTTTCCATAAGTAACAAACCCTTAGCAGCCTCTTCTGGAGTCATGTACATATGATAACCAATACATTCGTAATTATCATTTTCATGCAATATATTTTTGTGGCGACCATCATAAATCATAGGACGACACCAATCTACAAATTTACTATCGTCTGTAAGTATTACTCCGCCCCTACCAATTTTTAATACCTTTCTATGATGAAAACTTAAACAGTAATAGGTATCTTTAATATACATATTGCGTTTAAAACGCACCGCAGCATCAATAATATCTGTGTTACCCAATCTATAAAATCCTGACCAGGGTATATCAAGAAATCTTATTTTATTGCCGGCATGTATGCACTGCATGGGTACGCTAGCATAGGTGTGTTTGGGTAATGTAATGATAGTGTTTTGTATGCCCAAATACTTCATACATAAAAACAGGGCACTGCTACAACTATCCACAACTACTGCGTATTTGCTACCTGCGTAGTTAGATAACTGATTTTCAAACAAAGTCACTATATCCCAGGGGTCACTAATCGTATAGCCTTTTTTGATTAATTGTTCTGTAATGTTCATAAATCTTATAAAAAAGTATTTATAAATACATAAATTATCGGAAAATTAACCGTGCGTTCCCTACTGTTCATGGACCGTGGCTAGTAGATGAGAGTGATATCGCAAAACATAACGGAAAACTCATAAAATAGTACCCGTAAATTACTGTAATAAATATGTATGAGGATATCCCATGCGTATTATTAAACACCTTAAAGATAATTTTTCAGATTTTCAAAAACTAAACAATACATTTGTGGGTACTCCGCCCTTTCCAATGATTGTATTAGACAATTTCCTTCCAACTGAATTTGCTTTAAAATTGTCGAAAGAATGTGAATCTATACCTGAGCAACATTGGACAGAATTTACACGCAATGGTTCTTTTATGAAAGAGTGCAAACAACTTGAACATGCACCCTTTGCATTTGAGTTTGTTAATATTATGCACAGTGCTTTAGGTATGGAATGGTTAACAAAAGTTACTGGCATAACAGATTTAATTCCCGATCCATATCTAGTTGGTGCGGGATATAGTAGAAGTTTTACCGGCGATTGTTTAAAACTACATAGTGATTTTAATTGGAACGAACAATTGAAACTTCATAGAATGTTAAGTTTTATCATCTATATAAATCCAAATTGGAAAGAAGAGTGGGGAGGACATTTACAATTTACAGATTTTAATAAAGACAAGATAATACAAAATGTTGCCCCAGTATTCAATCGTGCCATTATCTGGCGTTATCATAAACGTGGGTTTCATGGATACCCCGACTCACTGACTTGCCCACAGGGCGTAAGTAGAAATACATTTAGACTTTTTTATTATTTTAGTGATGCGAAACACAACGAAAATGATAGACCACATCGCAGTCTTTATTGGTATGATAAGGACTTAGATGAACCTTATGATATACCTACGAGAAAATAATGTTAGCATCTTTAGTAAATGAATATCATCGAACTGATAACCATTGGGCATTAATGGTTACAAAAAATCTTGATATCCTCACTGAAAAAAATAAAGAAACTGCAAAATACTTTTCCTCAAGGATTGAAACTAACAAAATTAGTGGATTTGATAATGTTTTTTGTACAGATGGTTATTCAATGGAATGTATTATAGATATAACTAATAATTTAATTGACATTAACAATAAACAAAAAATACATTATCCTAATGTTGATGTCAATGGAGCAACAATTTTTTGTAGTTATACAGAAGGTTGGGCCAAAGACGATTTTTTTGAAGCATTGCACAACATAATTGATCTTTTACAACTGCAAGGTAAGATAGTTTATACAACCGGGTCAGTTAATATAGAAGAATGTTATGATAAATTTTGTAAAAAATATAACAAGACACAAAAAATGATTTGTAAGTATAACGGAAGTCCTTTGTTTTTTCAGATAGATAATAAAAATTATGCTTTACCAAAAGAAGCAATTGAAGAATTAACATTTGAAAATAAAAAGTTATTTTGTACATTCAACTGGAATGCTTGGAGTCATAGACTAGCACTTATTGCTTTACTAAATCATTATAATTTAATAGACGATGGTTATATTAGTAGTCCAACTAAGACCAAATATAATTATGATCCAGAAAATGATTTTAGTACGATAAAATATGGTTGTTTAAATTATATTAATCAACTCTCTGATAGTGAGCAAATACTTAATAACCTAGAAAAGTTAAAAAGTATATATCCATTGAAAATTGATGATAGAAGTAAGTATACTCATACTGATCAACCATTAACACAAACAGAATTAAAAATGCCGATGTTAAAAGCAAGAATTAATAGTATTTTTGAAGTGGTATCAGAAACAAGATGGTTTGGAGAACATTTTCTAAGCGAAAAAACCTTCAATCCTATAGCGTTAGGAAAACCAGTAATTATTTTAGCTGCTAGTGGTATGCTTAAAAGTTTTCGCAAATTAGGTTTTAAAACTTTTAATGGTTATGTAGATGAATCCTACGACAATATTGAAAATGATGCTGAACGTACATTGGCTATAGTAAAAGAGTTAGTGCGTTTAAAAAATATGCGTAACAATAATACAACAGATTTTAATAGTTTGGTAGAAAATTGTGACGTAATAGCACAATATAATCTAGAATTCTTTATTAACAATGCGGCATACCCAAAAAATTTATATTTTCAATATGATGATTATACGAGGTTTATAGAATTATGTTAAGTTACACCTATACAACTAAAGAATCAGTAAACAAAAAAATAAACATTGAACTGTTTGATTACTCTTTTGTAGAACGTTGGACAGATTACTTACAAAAGTTATCTTATAAATGTCCAAATATTGAGTGGTATACAGCGGAGTTAAATTCGGTTAGTTCTGGCCTCACGGCAGAAGTAAATGTATATAAATTGCTTAAGATACGAGATTGCCTTCGTTTTTTAAACAACAACGGACTGGGAAATTACGGAGAAGAAATACTTGAAATCGAAAGATTGATAGCGTTTCCCCAGGACGTTCTTCAATATCATTTAAACGATTGGCATAGAATTTTTACTATAAGTGAACATCGCTTTTTATTGAAAGAAGAAAAAATTCCAAGTACGATAGATCCTAGTGAATTGTTCAAAGTTATACAAGATATAAACACCTATACCCATCATTTAGAAGGTTGGACTTATATGCGTTTACCTAGAAGGCAGCATTATAAACATGTAAAACAATATAGTGTTCAATTTACTAATGCAAATAATTTAAACTGGTTGAAAAAAGAAAATTCGGTGTTTGATCAAGATAATATAGAATTTATAGAAGCAGGCGGTTTTGATTTTTTTATTGAGAGTAATCATAAATTATTGGATGCCACTGTATGGTTGCACGAAGATATAACTGGAAAAGACCAAATGAAGGCTTGGTTAGATTATGATAATTTACATGAATTTGATATCACTGGAAACTTATTAATGACTCCAAATGTAACATTCGACCCTTACAAAATATATACCAAGATATTAAATACTAAAAAATTCAGAGAAGAATCAAAATTCTCAAATAAAACACTTGACAGATATCCGTTAGGCAATATTACAAATTTAGATGAGATTGATTGGTTTGAATTTTTGGACAGCAAGATACATAGTATTACTTTGTTTGATAAGAAACTTTGGAGCACAGAAAGTGCTAATTTACCGATTTCTTAAACCTAATAGAATTAGATGGAAACATACTTTGGATAGAATAATATATGGAACACTATTGTAAAAGCCCTTGGATGAGTTTGTTCGTATATGATGACGGCAACGTTAAAAGTTGCTGTGCCGGACAATGGAGTTGGGGCAATTTAAAAGAAAAATCATTGACAGATATCATTAATAATCCTAAAGTAAAACAACTTAAGCAGGACATTATAAACGGCGTGCCTAATAGTTATTGTAGTTACTGTAAAGGATGTGAAGATAACGCTGGCGAAAGTCAGCGTCAATATTTTGACAAGTTTAAAATGACAGATGAAAAACTATACGATCCTAATGTTTTTGATCTTATGATGGTGGATATGCGCTGGAACAATTTATGTAATTTAAACTGTGCATATTGCGGCACAATGTGGAGTACTACTTGGCAAAAAGTTAAAGGTATACCGATGTCCGATCTAAAAACTAATCATTATGTTAGTGTATTGCAATTAGTTAAAGATAGTAAAGACAATATGGAAGCCATTATAATGGGTGGTGGCGAACCATTACTACACACTCAAAACGTAGATTTATTACAGTCATTAAACTATGACATAGGCATAGATATTATGACTAACCTTAGCACTAACTTAACACATAGTGCTGTCTATGCTGAATTAGCAAAAAAGAAACATGTAAATTGGTGTGTAAGTTTTGAAAACATAGGTGATCAGTTTGAATATGTGCGTCATGGCGCTACATGGGATCGTATGCTAAAAAATCTTGAATTAATAAAAACAAATACTACACATACTTATATGCTAAAGCCAACTTACAATTTACTAAGTGCTACAAGATTAAAAGAAATTTATAAATTATGCAATGACTTAGACTTTCAAATACACTGGCAAACGTTGATACAACCAAATACATTATGTGTCACAGAATTTAGTAAACCAGTACGTGATATTTTCTTAAAATCAATTGACGAACTTTTTAATAGTGAAGAATATAGTATTTTTAAATCTAGAACTAGTTTTGATCAAGGGGGAATTTTCTTTCAACACGTAAAAAACGAGTTACTTGCTAAAGAAATTGATACAACTAACAGTGTAGATGAAAAATTTAAATCTTGGCTTATGGATTACGAAACAAAATATGCCAAAGATGTCAAGCACTTTAAAGAATTGTGGCCAGAACTTGATATATTAATAGAGAACTAGTATGATTTATTATGCAAATGGATGTAGCTATAACAGACACGTGCCTTTGGGTACTAAAAATTTATTTAAATTATGAAAGCTACACAGGATCTTTGTAAAATAAATTTATTTGATTCTGCGTCAATACAGGATGTTAAAAATTACACCCGTCACGAGCCCGCTCACCGTCGTTGGGTCAATGATGAAAAAAATGCTACGGGGTTTCTAGAATATCAATATTATGGGTTAGACGAAGAAAAATATGAACACAAATTTGAAAAATTCACATATGTAATAAATGAATATGGGTTTCGTGAAGAAAGAATATCACAGTCTATTGATTGTGGGGCTTTTGGATGCAGTTTCACATTTGGCCAAGGTCTACCCAAAAATGCATTGTGGCATCAAATAATAGCAAGAGAACAAAACAAAACAATATTTAATTTTGGTATATCAGGTGCTTCAATTCAATCAATACTTGATATTTTTTGTATTGTTAGTAAGCATATTAAAATGCAAAGTGCTTTGGTGTTACTACCATCTTACAATAGATTTCAACTTGCTAAAACAAATCCATGGGGTAAAATTTCTTTATTATCAGTCATACCAGGGCATAAGAGTATTTTTAATCAGAACTGCGACATAGATGAAACAACATTCTATAAAATACTGCCTGATGAAGAATTTGTTAAAAATTTAAAAAATTCAGTATATCAGGCTGAACATCTGGCAAAAGCACGTAATATTAAATTATCAATTTCTAGTTGGGATTTGACAACTTATGTGTTTTTGCAAAGTTTGAATTTAAATAATGCTAAACTAATGCCATGTTGGATTACCCCACACGATCTAGTAAACGATAGGGCTAGAGACGGACGACATCCTGGTATAGGACATCACAATTTTCATGCTATAAAGTTTGCACCATTCATTGATTAATAAATAAATTTAGTGAGGTAGTCTATGTTTTTAATACGCTGGTATAAAAAGTTAATGCGCGAAATTGCTTATCGTAAACGTTTAAAAGAGTTGCGAAAAAGAGATCCTTTTATTTACAAATAATATATGATGTATGTAGGATTAAGTTGCGGATTTCATGACGCAGGACTTAGTATTGTTAGTGATACTGGCAATATACTATTTGCTGCACATAGTGAAAGATATAGTAAGAAAAAACATGATTCTAACCTTTGTAAAGAATTAATTCTAGAAGCAAATTCCTATTTTGTTGATAGTAATTTTGAATTACACTATTATGAAAAACCTCTTCTAAAAGCATTACGCCAATTTCGTGCAGGACAACCGATTGGTCCATTAAGCGTGAAGCAGATTGTAGGTCCCGAACTTTATGAGATGTTTGGTGACAGACCAATCAAAACACATGTTCATCATAAAACTCATGCAGCAGCAGGCTTTCAAACAAGTCCATTTACAGATGCTACAGTAGTAGTTATTGACGCTATCGGTGAAATGGACTGTATCACTATTTGGGATGCATGGTATGATGATAAAGATAATGCACGATATAAGAAATTATGGAGCAAAAAATATCCTAATAGCATAGGCATGTTCTATAGTGCTATGACACAACGGGTAGGCTTACGTCCTATGGACGAAGAATATATTTTAATGGGTATGGCTGCATATGGTAAGCCAAGTTATGCTCAACGCATGGCAAGCAACCTGCTTGAAAATATTGAAAATATTGACTTTAAATCAAATCTACATATAGGTGTTGATGACAATTATTTAAGCAAAGCAGATGACATGGATATCGCAGCAAGCGCACAACTTGTTTGTGAAATATTGATTGAAAAAGTTATGATGAGAGCCAAACGTTTGGGCAAAAGTAAGAATCTTGTATATGGCGGAGGCGTAGCATTGAATTGTTTAGCTAATAGACTATTAGGCAAATACTTTCATGATATATGGATCATGCCTAATCCGGGCGATGCAGGTAACAGCCTCGGTGCAGCAGCATTGGGATATGGCAAAAAGATTAATTGGCGTGATGCGTTCTTAGGTACAGATATTAAAGGACCATATCCAGTCAAAGAAGTTATCAAACAATTAATAAAGAAAAAGATGGTAGGAGTTGCCAGCGGTAGAGCAGAGTTTGGGCCTCGCGCATTAGGTAATCGTAGTTTGTTAGCAGACCCACGGGGGCCCGAGATAAAGGATAAAGTCAATGAAATCAAACGTAGACAAAAATTTAGACCGTTCGCACCGGTCATTCTAGAAGAA
>Ga0194129_10002322_pt1 | contig 28821 bp, 28 predicted proteins | sample TA2KigCa35mmetaG_FD_150862 | JGI IMG/M metagenome (GOLD analysis project Ga0194129, IMG submission 150862) | Freshwater microbial communities from Lake Tanganyika, Tanzania - TA2015038 Kigoma Deep Cast 35m | ecosystem: Environmental > Aquatic > Freshwater > Lake | place: Tanzania: Lake...
AAAATTCCAAAAATTGAAATACTTAGAACTTTATTTAATTTGATCAAAATTTTAATAAAAAGATTAATATAGTAATCTAAAATAACTCATTTTTTAATAGTTTTGGAATAAAATCTTGTATTTTATGATCTGCTTTCCAACGTAAATCTCTAAAAATTTTATTTGTATTGCAAAAAACTTTTTTAACTTCCTTATTTCTTTTGTATTTAATAAAGTTTTTGACATAGAATTTCTTATTTATATTACAAATTGAAAAAATTTTTTTTATAATAGAATCTAAAGAAATAGATAATCCGGTAGCAACGATGAAATCATCCCTTTTTTTAGAATTATTTATTTTATACATGGCTTTAACAAAATCGGGAGCAAATCCCCAATCACGAAAAATATTTGTATTTCCCATAAAAAGTTTTTTTTTATAGTCAAAATTTAGTGAATAATTAATAATTTTTTTTATAGCAAAGTTATCTGGTCTTAAAATAGACTCATGATTAGAAACTATTCCGTTTGAACACCTTACATTAAAAAAATCCCTAAAATATTTTACATACCAATGAGCTGAAGCTTTTGCTCTTGCATAAGGACTGATAGGGTTAAAAAGAGTTTTTTCATTACATGTTACTTTTGAGTTTCCAAAACAATCAGTTGAAGATGAATTATATATTTTAGTTGATAATTTATTTTTTCTACAAACTTCTAATATATTTAAAACTGGAATAATATTACTTTCATAAGCTTCAATAGGTTTTTCTAAAGATATACCCACAGAAGATAGGCCGGACAGTATAAAAATGTGAGATGGTTTTAGTCGTAAAATTTTTTTTTCTATATATTTAAAGTTTGTTTGATCAAATTTAAGTACATTTATTTTTTTTAAAATTTTTAATTTAATTAAATTTTTTAAATTATTCTTTTTTAAAGATCTTGTAAAACCGTGAACAGTAAAATTTTTTTTTAATAGATAATCGGATAAGTATGAGCCATCTTGACCAGTTACGCCCAATACAAAAGCTTTTTTTTTCATTATTGATAATTAATTTTAGTTAAATTAGAAATAAATTATGTGTGGGTTCTATTCATAAACTATTTTTATGAAAAGTTTTAATTTTTCGTTATATCTTTAGTATTAATTATGTAAAAATAAATCAATGATAAAAAATAGAGTCATTCCATTCATCATATTTTTAAGTTTTTTTTTTTCCTGCTTATTATCAATAAATAATATTTATAAATACGATAAGAATATTAAAAATATTGATAACAATACCTATTATCATCAAATGATTAAATTCGACACTTTAAGATTTATGAGTGGAGGAGATAAAATTAAAGATCAGTTGAAAAATGGGATCGGTTTTTTTGCAACTGGCGATGAAAACTTTACAAAATACCTTCCTTCAAGGATCGCTGCTGCATATTATTATTTTTTTAATTTAGATTTGTTTTCTGACTCTGAAAAAAAAATTATAAAAACTGGAATTCATGTTCCTTTTTTGGTAATTCAATCTTTTTTTTATTATTTATCATTATTAATATTATATTATTCAATTAAAAATAAATTCAACTTTCGTATTTGTTTACTAATTATTATCTTCTTGTCATTAGAACCTACGATTTTCCAATATCATTCTACTTTCTGGAGTGAGACTTATTTTTTTTCATTACAAATTATTTTATTATCCTTGATTATAAATAATGAAAAAACTTTATCTTTGTTTTTAGTGGGTCTCATTACTAGTTTTTTGGCACTACAAAAAGAATTGGCATATTTTTATATAATAATAATAATTATTTATTACATAACTTTTTCAAAAAGAAGAATCAAAGCTCTTTCATTGATATTTTTATCTTTTTTATTAATTCAATTAATTGTCGGATTTAATAATTATGAGAGATCAGGTAAATTTTATATCTTACCCGCAACTACAAAATTTGATCTACATTTAATACTTGTTAAAAATGTAGTGACTAAAAAAGAGAATATTACAGAAAAAGAATTTTTTATTAATGAAGGAATTGTTGCATTAGACTTTTTAAAAAAAAGTTCAATTAACTATAAAATACAAAACAAATCAAAAAGTCCGGACTTATGGGAATATAGAGAGGGTATTTTGAATGAAAAAGATAGAGTAATTTTTGATGAATTTATTTTAGAAAGATCGAGATATTTTTTTTTCAGATACCCTATAAATTTTCTAACCCACGCCGCTATTAAATCAATTCATATGTTGTTATTAAATCCATTTCATATCTATTCTGATCATAAATATGCATCTGGAGAAATTTATTATGGTTCAAAAGAGCACAAAGACTTAATTCCTTTTAGAATTATATATTCAATAATTATATACATAATAATTTTGATAGGATTAATAAAGTCATTTAACAAAAAATATTTTAAAATTAACTTATATCTTTTTTTATCTATTTTTTATTTTTATTTCACAATTTCATGGCATGGTAACACAAGATATATTTTACCAAGTTTTATTTATCTTTCGTTTTTTTTCGGTTTTGGTTTGGATAAGATTATACACTATTGCAAAAATACAAAAAAAATAATTAAATAATTGATAAATATTGAAAAATTACCGTATAACATTACTAGACATAATTTTGTTTCAGGAATTTATTTTAATTTAATTTTAAAAAAAATAATAGGCTTAATTGTAGAAAATAAATTTATAAAAATATTAGATTTTGGATGTGGGTTTGGGTATTTAAAAAAAAAATTGAAAAAATATAATAATGTAACCGTCATCAACTATGACATTATTTTAGAACTTACAGAGGTAAAAACTTTTAAAAATTTACAATTTGATTGTTTAGTAGCAAACCAAGTATTTTATTTATTTGAAAAAAAGATTTTAAATAATTTGCTTGTTTATTTAAAAACTAAATTACCAGGCTTAAAATTAATTGTAGTAATTAGTCGGCAATCTATTTTAAACAATATTGGAAAGTTTATTTTGAATGAAAAAAATGCTCATAAAGGTTCAAAATTAAGTCCTAGCATTGAGTTAAAAATTTTAAAGCAACATTGCTTAATTTTAAAAAAAATAAATATTTTTTTTTTAAGTGATATATATTTATTAAGTTTTAATAAAAAAAAATGAGAATATTAATTATAGGTAATTCAGATATTTTTAAAAAAAAAATTTATTTTGCTTTAAAGAAATTTAAAAAAATAAAAATTGAGTTAGCAAGTAGAAGAAAGATTTCAAAACAAATTAAAATTAATAAAAAATATAGCTCATATAATAAAGCTATAAATACTACAAAAGCTAAAATTGTTTACATTAGCTTAATTAATTCAATGCATTTTAAATGGGCATTAAAATCGTTAAATAGCAATAAACATGTCATCGTCGACAAACCTTTAACTAAAGATTTTAAAGATACAAAAAAACTATTAAATCTTGCTAGAAAAAAAAACCTTTTATTAACGGAATCCATTGTTTTCCATTATCACAATCAATTTAAGAATATTATTTCAAAAATTAATTTAAGAAAAAAAACAATAATCAGCGCTAAATTTCATATACCTAAATTAGAAAAAAAAAATTATAGAAATTTTCTTAAATATGACGGCGGCTGCTTTCAGGACATGTCTCCTTACGCCTCGTATTTAATCTATATTTTTTTTAAAAATAAAAATTATTTACTAAATAAACAACATATTAAGAATAAAAATGGCTTAATTAATAGTTTTGCTATATCGGTCAAATACAAAAATATTTCCTTAAATGCATCATTTAGTTTTAATTCGACTTATAAAAATGAATTAAAAATTTTTAATATTAGCAAAAAATATTCTATTAACTACGTATTTTCTCCTCCTATAAACAAACCGTTAACCGTAGAAATATTTGATTATATTAGAAGAAAAAAATATAAAGTTAATTTTATCAAACAAAATATTTTTCATGCATACTTTAAAGAAATATTTAAGATAATAAGAGTTAAAAAGTATGCCAACTTTTATAATGAAATTGAAGACATCGCAAAAATTAAAGAAAAAATCTCTTAACATAAATGTTTGGAATTATTTAGACGATTATTCTAAAAATAAAAAAAATATTTTAAATATAGTTAATAAAGTTTTTAAATCTGGAAATTTAATACTTTCAAATGAAGTGAGAAATTTTGAAAATAACTTTTCTAAAACTATCGGAAATTTATATGGCATTGGTGTTAATAGCGGAACAGATGCATTGCAAATAGCGTTGATGGCAATTGGTATAAAAAAAAACGACGAAGTAATAACGGTCTCAAATACTGCAGTGCCTACTGTTTCTGCAATTGTCTCTTGCAATGCTAAACCTGTTTTTGTGGATATAAATGAAAAAGATTTTTTAATTAATACTAATTTAATCGAAGAAAAGATCAGTAAAAAAACTAAAGCAATAATTCCTGTAAATTTATATGGTCAATCTGCTAATTTTAAAGAAATTATAAAAATTTCAAAGAAATATAAAATTAAAATAATCGAGGATTGTGCGCAATCATCTGGAGCATTTTATAAGGGATTGCCAAGTGGTTCATTTGGCCATCTATCTGCCTTTTCATTTTACCCTACAAAAAATCTAGGTGCCTATGGTGATGGAGGCATGATAGTTACCAAAAATAAAATTTTATATGAAAAATGTATAAAATTAAGAAAATATGGTATGTCAAAGCTATATTATTCTGATATTCATGGAATAAATTCCAGATTAGATGAAGTACAAGCAGCAATCCTAAATTATCAATTAACTAAATTAAAAAAAAACATAATTAAAAGAAGACAGATTGCTAAAATATATAATGAAAATATTAAAAATAAAGATCTAATTCTGCCAATAGAAAATTTAGATAATTATCATTCTTATTATGTATATGTTGTGAGGCATCCTCAAAGAGAGAAAATTATGAAATATTTACAAAATAATAAAATTTTTTGCAATATATCATATCCATTTCCTATTCATTTAATGAAAGCATACAAAAGTTTTAATAAAAAAAAAAATAATTTAAAAATTACAGAAAAACTTTCTAAAGAAATTTTTTCTTTGCCCATGTATCCAGAATTAAGTATGGAAAAAGTTAATAAGGTAATTGATACTATAAATAAATTTTAACATGAACTTCAAAAAAAACATAAAAAAATTAATTAAGTTTAAAAATGAAATGCAAAAATATACCCATATTGAAAAAACCAGCATTAAACCCATTGTGAATTGGAAAAATAAATTACAGAAAAAAATGAAGACTACTTCTAAAATTATAAATCTAAATGAATGTAAAACTTGGTATTTTGATAAAAATATGAACCTGCATCATCAAAGTGGTCAATTTTTTAAAATTAAGGGAGTTAAAACAGAAGGCGCAACAGGAAGAGAAGTTCAGTCCTGGACCCAGCCTATATTGACACAAAAACATGGTGGCGTGCTTGCCTTTATTTCAAGGCAAACAAAGAAATTTGGTACCGAATTTTTATTAGATGCAAAAATAGAACCAGGAGACGACTCACGTTTAAAAATTTCACCCTCTTTTCAAGCAACTCAATCTAATATGAATAGAGCCCATGGAGGAAAAAGACCAAAATTTTATGATATTGTAATGAAACTTAAAGGAGCGGAACTAATATACTATACAGTCCACAATGAAGAAGGAGCTAGATTTTGGAAAAAAAGCAACTGGAATGTAATAGTAAAATTGAAAAATCCTTATGACAAAAGAATTAAAGGAGATAATTATATGTGGGCTAGTCTTAGGCAAATTAAAAAACTTGCATTAGTGAATCGTTGTGTAAATCCATTTGTGAAAACTATACTTTTTATTCTATAAAATTTATAAAAAAAACATATTAACTATCTTTTTTTTTTAAAAAACTGATATTATATTGATTTTCTTTATTAACATTTTTTAATATTTTTCCTACATACTCTCCGATTAATCCTAAAAATAATAATTGTAATCCAGAAAAAAAGAAGATTGCAGTTAATATTGTAGAATAACCTTGTGGGATACTGGGATTCATAATCTTTTCAACAAATATTCCAATAACAGAAAAAATACTAAGAATAATAATTATCATACCAACTACTGAAAACAAATGGATAGGAATGGTTGAAAAGTTGATTGTTAAATTGCTGTAATGTTTTATTAATTTATAAAAATTATATCCTGATTTACCGAAAATTCTTTTATCATGTCTAACTTCATAAGATCCAATATTTTGCGTTATTGATAAAATTAGACCATCTATAAAAGGGAAAGGACCAGTATATTTAACAATCTCATTAACTATATTTCTTTTTATTAATTTAAAACTGCTAAAATAAATACTACTAGGTTTCTTTAATAAAAATTCCGCACTAACATTTGCTATTTTACTAATTAGATTTCTAAACCAAGAATCTTTTTTTATTAAATATTTTGTATACACAACATCGTAATTATTTTTTAATGAATATTCTAGAAGATTTAAAGCTTCACTTGGGGGATTCTGATAATCATCATCCATGATTATCACTAAATCTCCTTCGCTATATTTAAGGCCTGCCATTACAGCACTGTGCTCTCCAAAATTTTTCGAAAATTTTAAATACGTAATCTTATCTGAATATTTTTTTAATAAACTTATACATTGTTCATGAGTATCATCTGGACTAAAATCATTTACTATAACAATTTCAATTTTAAAATTTGCTAGAGTAATTATTAACTCCTCACAAAGCTTTGATAATGTTTTTGAACCTTTATAAGTTGGGATTATTATTGAAATAATATTTGATTTAATATTCATAAAATCCTAATAAATTAAAAGTTGAGAAGTATTAATATTTTATTTTTTAATAATAAAGAATGCATTCAAATATAGTAAATTAAATAAAAATATATTTAAATATTTTTTTTATTATCCAATAAATTGACTTCGTTATTTTTAACTTCTAATACTTTATTACAATATTTTAAAACACTTTTTCTATGTGTAGAAAATATTATAATACCATTCTTCATATAGCCAAATAAAAAATCAAGTATACTCTTTTCTGTTTTTTCATCTAATGCGCTGGTAGCCTCGTCTAAGATAAGTATAGATGGATCTCGATAAATAGCTCTGGCTATACCTATTCTTTGAATCTGTCCTCCTGACAATCTAGAACCTCTTTCTCCAACAGAAAAATTTTTTTTTGAACTTTTGATGAGTTGATCTAAATTAGTTAGATTCAAAACCTTAATGATATTTTCAATTTTTTTAAAATCTTCTTCTAAAATTAAGTCTTTTAAAGCAATATTAGACGAAATAGTATCATCTGCGAGATAAGTTGCTTGGGAAACATATCCAATGCTTTCTTTAATGCTATAAAGAGATAACGCTAAATCTTTATTTATTCTAATTTTTCCCTCTGAAGGCATAAGTAGACCTGAAATAATATTTAATAGTGTTGTTTTTCCGCTTCCAGTTTCTCCTATAATACAAACTTTATCTCCGCTTAATATTTCGAGATTTACATTTTTTAATATTGGAGATGATTTAGATGAATAAGAAAAACTCACTTTTTCAAAAAGAATACTTTTAACAGGACCTAATTGATTTTTTAATATTGTTTTATTATTTTCTTTTTTATTGTAATTATTATTTATAAGTTCTTTGTTAATAATATTTACTGAAGGTAAATTAAATTTTAAGTTTTGGAATGATCTAACAATTCCAATTATATTAGGAAGTAATCTCAACGATGCAAATGCAAATATTCCAAATAAAACAATAATCTCACTTAAATTAATTTTTGAAAAATAAAGTAAAATTAAAAAAAAAATAAAAAAAATAAAAATTCCAAAAAATTCAACTATTGGACTAGTAATAGAAATAAAAGAATCCTTATAAATTGATGATGAAGCGAGTTCTTTTAAGTGGCATTGTGTTTGCTTTAGGTAAAATGACTCTTTATTATATAACATTATTTCTTTAATGCTTCCTAATATTTCATTAAGCTTCTTTAAAAATCCAGAGGCATGCTCTACTCTTTTTTGACCCCATTTACCAAATTTTTTTGCATTTTTTTTTATAACAAAAAAACTTATTAGAATTAAAGCCAGCATCGCGTAAATTGTATAAAAATTATAAATGATCAAAAAAAAACAAATTGAAAGAAATAAAACGGAGTTTGAAATTATTATTATAAGATTTCCTATAACTCCCAAGGCAAATACATTTGTTTCTGAACTAATATTTCTTATAAGATTAGCAGAATTGTTTTCGGTAAAAAAAATATAATCTCTAGATAAATAATTTTTTAATACTTTTTCAGTTAAGGAAACAAATAAATTTTGTGAAAATTTTGCAGTATAAATATTAAAAAAAATTACAAAAATAGTTTTTATTAAATAGACAAAAATAAATCCGGCAATAAAAAATAAAATTAACTGCTTACTATTAAATAAAGATAATTGCGGAAAATAATTATAAATAAAACTTTCTTTATTAATATCAGAAATTAAAGAGAGCGCAGGAATTAAAAGTCCAATACCCAACATTTCTAAAAAAGCACGCAATATAGAAAAAAATATAATAAAAAATACTTGAAACTTTTCTCTCTTGTTTAAGATTCTTAAAATTATTTTAATATAATTATTCAAGTTAAGATTTGATTTATTTAAAATTTATTGGGTTAAATACAGCTTCTAGTATAACTTTGAATATTTAAATAATCCAACATTGTATTAGAATACAATTCAATTAGTTTATCAAAAATATCTATCAAATTTATATTTTAGTTTAGCAAATCTTTAAATCTGATTTTAGAAAAAATATTTTTTGATAAATCAATAAGCTCACAGTCATCTATTTGCTTTTTTCTATCTTTAACAGATAGATAGTTCAAATTTCCATCCAAGGATCTACTTTCTCTAAATAAAGAATTTGTGCACTCCTCCATTGATAATTTCTTAATATTTGAAAAGTATGTTTCCTTAGAATAGTTATTCGAAATAAAAAATGCATTATTACGCAATCTATTCACTCCAAGCAGATAATAGCCTCTGATTTTCATTAAATTTACATATGCCTTTAAAGATGCTCCGTAACAAAGATTTGAAAAATGATAAGAATCTCTAGAAAAATTATCTATGTCTGGCACTGTAACTTCTAAATCATGTCCAAAAATTGAATTATATTCAACTATAATTATTTTTGGTTTAATTGTGTCAGGTAAATTATTTAATACCCAATAATCTATCCCATCTATATCAATTGAAAATATATCAACATTAAAATCGCAGTTTTCTAAAATCACCTCTTTAATATTTTTACTGGAAACAAATTTTTCAACAATTCTTAAATCTCCTTTCCATAGATTTAATCCACTACTAAGAACTTTTTCTCTCAAATTAATTTGACTATCAATTACTAAACCTGATGAATAATATTGTTCATATAAAAATCTAGTATTAGACTCTGAATAATCTTGAATTCCTATTTCAATAAAATTTGGTTTTTTTATTCTAAGTTTTTTAACTAAATAATCAATAATTCCATCTTCTCCATTTTGGGAAAAAACTTTTATTTCCACATCCTCTAACAAAGATGCACTATCATAAAAACTCCTAGACTTCAAAATTAAATTCATTCCAAGTAAAATTAAAATTTTATTCTTTAAAAAATTTCTAGTTCTAAAAAAAATATTTATTAATATTTTATAAATCATGCTTAATACTATTCATAAATTTTAATAATAAAAAATTATTTTTTTTTGTAAAAAAATTATTTCTTATATTTTTTATATTCTGACGAAACTTATTTTTATCTTTTAAAATTTTTTTAATAAAGACAACAATAGAGTCTTTATTTTTTATAATTAAACCAATTTTTTTTCTATCTTTAAAATAATTTAATTTTGAATAACCTAACTTAACTACATGGTCTTCATTGGGAGAGAAAAAAATTACCGGATTTAAAGTTGTTAGTGCAAAAGAATATGCGGTCCCTGAATAATCAGTAATCATTAATGATGATGTCGTATATTCTCTTATATAGTCTTTCGACTTATCTAATTTAAAAAATTTATTATTACGAAACCTCTCTTCTATTTCCAATACTTTTTTGTCAGATATATTTGAAGGATGAGGTCTAAAGACGGTTTGTATTTTATTTTCTAACAATTTTTGGATGATATTAACCAAAAAATCTTTTATTGATAATTTGAGAATTCCATAAAAACCTGAAGTGGCAATAATTACCCGAATTGATTTATTGTTGATTATATTTATTTTTTTTTTTAAATAAAAAGTAAGCCTTGGATACTCTCCCATTGTTACAAATTGTGGTTTTTTTTTTGAGTTTAAGAATAAATTATTAAACACCGGTTTGCTTTTTTTTGAAGGAATGAAAATATAGTCATAACAATTTAATCTATTTCTAAGATTTTTTTCTTTTGTTTTATCTACAAGCGGAGTGTCATAAATATCATGATGGATGTATATTCTTTTAGAAGAGTCTGTAAAAAAATCAGAGACATAATAGCTCGCAAATATATCGACGCCAAAAATGAATCTTAGATAAATTGGTTTTACAACTATACATCTAGAAGTGATATGCGCTGACGAAGCGTATATAATGTCGAAATCATTAAATTGTTTAAAATAATTTTCAATATAATCGTATTCTGTTTGTGGTGTATTTTTTCTAGTATGGTAAAAAAAAATAATTTTCTTGGTATTTTTTTTTTTGAAAAAAAAAATTTTTATATTTATTTTTAAAATAGAAATTATTGAAAAAAAATTTAAATGTATTTTGTTAAGAGAAAAAAACATTAACTAAAATTAAAATCTATTTTTTTATTTTATAAGAATTACTCCATGCAATAGCATGTTTGTGCCCATGTACTGTTCCATCCGCATTACATTTGTTGCATGGGCTGGTGTCTCTGCTTCCACTCAAAAGTTTTCTTCTAAATTTTGATAGCATATTACCACTCCATATATCAAAAAAACTTTTTTGCATTAAATTGCCCATGCTTACCCTTCTGTTCCAGTCTTGCGGACATAAAAAAAAATCTCCATTCCAATCAATCAATACTTGATATGCAGTATAAAAACATTTTGAATTTTTATAATTTTTTACATCCGGTTGATTACCAACGCTTACCGTGCCTGTTCTGTTTGTTAACTTGACACCGTAATCAATTTTATCACTATACCATCTGTCTCTTAAAATAATAAAATCTTCAGGTATCTTTGATTCTTTAATCATGTCATTGAATTTTAATATTTGTTCAGGTCCGTCATACATACTGATTACGAGTTTTGATATTTCTAAATTATACAAATATGCCAATGTATTTTTATTTAATGTATCTCCATTGGTTACTATCTCTATGGGACCTAACACATTAAGTGTTTTAGTTAAATATTCTAAATCCTTATAAAGAAGAGGCTCTCCATAGCCACAAAGACTGAATGCGCCTTTATAATTTATTTTATTTAAATCTTCATATAATTTATCAATCAAAGGTCTTTCTATTTTATTATAAGTATTTGGAGCAATATCTTCATTGGATTTTGGACAAAAAGAACATGATCTATTGCATGAATCGATCAGACTTAACTCAATCCAGCTTGGTAATGGAACATTTTCAAAGAATTGGGGATCTCTATCTAATATAGGTTTTTTTCTTTCAATATTTTTATTTATAGTATCTTTAGGATTGTTCAATAAACTATTATGTCCAGTTTTATTTGTCGCCATTGACTGAAGTTGGTATGGATAATTAAACAAATAATTATCATTTTAAATTAACACATGTCAAACACTGTCTACAACGAGGGGTATTCTGGCAACAAAAATTCTTTTTTTAGAAAAGGAATAAACGATACTATTTTTACTCAGAAAAGAAAATTTATTGATTTAGGATTTTGCTCTGGAGCTAATTTGCTAGGCCACAATACAAATATACAAAAAAAAATTTTAAAAAAATATATAAAAAATAATATAAGCAATTTCTCATCACCAAATATATATGCTGAAGAACTTGCAAAAATAATTATAAAAACTTTACCAAATTTTTCCAAGGTTATTTTTTGTAACTCAGGGAGTGAAGCTAACATTAAAGCTTTGCGTATTTGCAGAGCTATAACAAAAAAAACAAAAGTTGTTAATGTGGTCGGAAGTTGGCATGGATCTGTCGATCAATTTTTATTTAAAACATCTAAAAAATTAAAAGTAACAGAATTATCTAATGGGTTAACTCCCGATCTTAAAAAAAATATAATATTTATACCTTATAATGATATTAAAAGTTCTAGAAAAATTTTAGATAAAAATAGAAAAAAAATTGCCTGCCTATTTATTGAGCCAATTCAAGGCTGCCTCCCAAATAAAAATTCAAAAAATTATTTAAAGTTTTTAGAACTATATTGTAAAAAATATAATATATTTCTAGTTTTCGATGAAATGATCACTGGGGTGAGAACAAATTTAAGATCAGCTCAAGATTTTTTTAAAATTAAAACAGATATCTCTACGTTTGGCAAAGCTTTTGGCAATGGAATGCCTATTGGATTTATAACAATATCTAGCAAAATTAAAAATTTAATTAAAAAAAAAAGATTACATATTTATTTTGGCGGTACTTTTTCTGGAAATTCGCTAACAAGTTTTTTTGCAAAAGAATATTTAATATATTTAATTAAAAATAAAAAAAAAATATTTAATTACTTAAATAAAATTTCCAGTTATTTTGAAAAGGAAATAAATAATTACTGCCAAAAAAACTTCATCCCTGCCAGAGTGTACAGATTTTTTTCAATGATCAGACTTATATACACTTCTAAAAAAATTAATAATAGATCCGCTAGAGATTTTCTTGAAAGTCTTAAATATAAAGAAATTAAAAATTTCAGGAATTATATTTTAGACAAAAATATTTATTATCCAAATAATGGAATAATTTTTTTTTCTTATTCAAGTTCATTAAAAAATATTAACTATATAATTAAAACTTTTAAATCTGGATTAAAAAAATTTTTTATATGAAGATTAGTGCTGTAATTTTTTGTAGAAAAGGGAGTAAAAGAATTAAAGCAAAAATGTACCAAAAATTTCATGGTAAATCGTTGATTGAAAATAAATTAGAGCAGTTAATTAAAAGCAAAGTAGATGAAATAATAGTTGGTAGCGATGACGAAAAGATTGGTCAAATTGTAAATAGATATGATGGTAAAAATAATAAAAAAATAAAATTTTTCTTAAGACAAAAAAAATATTGCATTGAAAACTGTACCATAAATAATGCCATTAAAAATATGCTTAGTTTTTTTAAGACTGATCTGGTGTTATGGGCGCATTTGACAAATCCATTAACAACACATGCTCATTATAATGAGGCAATCAATTTTTTTATGAAAAACAAAAAAAAGTATGATAGCTTGTTTTCAGTTACTGAAGTTATAGACTATTTCTGGGGCGCAAATAAAAAACCGATTAACCATAATCCTCAAGAAAAAATTCATACAATTTTATCTACTGGTAAAATAAAACCTTTATATAGAGATAATGGTGCTATTTTTATTAGAGCACACAAGGCAATGCTAAGAGATGGCAGTTTCTGGGGTAAGAGAGGATTGATGTATATTATGAGTCGCAATGATGGATGGGACATTAATAAACTTTGGGACCTAGAATCATGTCAGCTAAAATCATTTTTCTATTAAATTTATATTAATTTTTTTTTATTGATTTTTAAATAAAGAATTATGATAAAAAAAAAAATACTGGGAACAATCAACTCTACAAAGAATCCTCAATCAGATTTTTATTTATTCAAAGACTTATATAAAAGTATTAATAAGAATTATAAAAAATTTTATTATATAAACCTTTTTTATTTACTAAATACTAAAGAAAAAATAAAAAAATATAAATACCCCAAAAATTTTTTGGTATTTGAGCCTAAAAGTTACAAAGAATTTATAAATTTTCTAAAAAAGAATAATTTAATAACTTTTATTGCACTTGGTAAAAAATATAATACTTTATACTTATATTACTTATTTAAAAAATTTAATACGAAACTATTATTAAATTTTTCAATAGGTTATTATAAACAAAATAATTTTTTTATTAGAAAAAATAAAATAATATTTAGCTTAATTAATTTTTCAAAATTTATATTATTTATTAAACTACCAAGGTTAATTTTTAGAATTTTGCTCCTTTTTAGATTAGTGCCATTGTATGATATAATTTTTACAGCATCGAGATCAGAACAAAAAATTCTTAATCAGATAACTAAAAGCAAAATAAATATATTCAAGCTAAACATTCCTTATTTTAAAAAAGTTGTAAAAATAAACTTTCGTGCTTACGACAATTTAATAAAAAAAATTCCTCATATAAAAGAAAAATATATAGTATTTTTAGATTCTGGATTTGATCATAATGACGTCATAAATCAAGAAGGACGACATGCAAATTCTGATCGAAAGAAATATTATTCAATGCTGAATAACATTTTTAATATATTTGAAAAATTATATAATAAAAAATTAATAGTATGTTTGCATCCCAAAACCAACGAGCAAGTAGTAAAAAAATATATAAAAAATTTTAAAATTACAAAATTTGAAACCCAAAAATATATTATTAATGCACATACAATTCTTTTTCACGAATCTAGTTCAGTTCTTGATGCTATTATTTTAAAAAAAAGAATAATAAATTTACAAAGTCCAATAATGGGCTCGTATTTTCATAACAGAAATAATTACTACCCAAAAAAAATAAAAATTCCTGTAATTCAAATGGAAAATTTAAATGAGATTACAAAAGAAAAGTTAGATATATTTTTTAAAAAAAAGACTAGTTTATATAACAATTATATTAAAAATTTTATAAATTTTAATGTAAATGATTATTCAAAATTATTTATAAATAAAAAAAAAATTAATCTTAACAATTTTACTGTCAAACCTGAACACAAATTTGGCCACCAACAAATAATAGATTATATAAAAATGGAGTATAAAATTAATTAAAAATATTAATCTGCAGCAATAACTCTACTAACTTTATTAATTATTTTATTTTGAAGATTAATAGGAACAATTTCATTAATTTTTTTTTTAACAAATTCATTGTGAAATCTTCCTCCAGGCATAATTTTTTTTCTTAATTTTGGTATTAGTGAATTTTCAACAATTTTATTAAAAGAATATTTTCCATAAAATTTTTTTTGATCAAAAAATAATTCAAAAACTAAACTATAGAGATCTTGTAAATTAGCATTTTTAAGATCAGCATGATTTTTATTAAGCTGATAGATATATTCTTCTTTATTTTTCCAAAAATTAGAAACATTAAAAGCATCACTAAAAAAATTAGATTTTGATGTTATTGATTTAAATCCAAGATAAGCCAATTCGAGAACAACTGTACCATGGTGACTTATCGCTACACACTTACGCTTATCAAGTTTCTTTAAAAGTTCTAGGTTTTTAATAGAATCTTTTATAAAGTAAAAATTTTTAACATGTTTGTATTGGGAATAAATAATGTCAAAGACCTGCCTATCCCATATCGCTCTGTAACCAAAATCTTTATTAAAAAAATTTGGATGACATTTAATTAATACTTTTTTATTATTTTTTAATAAATGATTTAAAGTGAAATCCAACCAATCAAAGGTACTCTCAAAATCATCGTTGCCATACAATAACTGTCCGTCAGTAAATGAATGAGTGTAAACTACATAATCATAATCTTTAATATTGGGAATATTTATATATTTTTTAAATTTTGTTCTAGACATCCACGGAATTGTTTCGGGGTAATACAATAACTTTTTTATAAAATTTCTAATTTTAAAAATTTTACTTTTTTTAATTATCTTAAATTTTTTTTCAATTCTTAAACGATCTTCATAAGTTTTTTTAAAATGAATTTTCTTTATATCGTGATAAAATATACTTCTAGGATGATTATTCGTATAAATGATCTTTTTTCCAATAAAAAAAGAATAAAGTATCCCGTTCAAGTAACAACAATGATCAACGTAAAATGATTTAAAGCTATTGTTATTTAAAAGATCTTTTGCTGTATTTAGCAAGACACCTGCTTTAAAAAAAGATTTAAGATAATTAAAATAAAAAAATATTTTTGAAGAATAGGATCTTGAATCATTATTTAAGACTTCCGCAATAATAAATCTACCAATTTCAACTCCTGAATAATTTTGATATAATCTATTTTTTTTAAAAAAAAATTTTCCTGAAAAAATAAAAAAGAAAAAATATAATAAAAAACTAAATGATGGAAATCTTTTTTTCTTTATAACCTTAATATCTAATTTTCTTCTAAAAATTCTTTCTGAGTGCTTTCTGCATGAATTGACTATTAGTTTGTATATTGAATTTTCTGGTATTGTAGTTAAAAAAAACATTAAAGCTTTATAATTGAAAAGATGTTTATATCTAATCTAGGGTAATTAAAAATGATTTATGTAAAAAAAATATACTACCAATGTAAATTTTTATATGTTTAACAATATTAAGAATATTAAGAATATTAAATAAAAATTAAATTCGTGCTAAAAAAAATAAAAAAAAATAAAGGTCTTTTTATTCGCGTAAGTGGTTTACCTGGATCTGGGAAAACGGAAATCTCAAGAAAACTTTTACCAAAAATTAAAAATTTATACGGTCCTACTATAATGTGGAGCGGAGATGATTTAAGAAGAATTTTTAGGAACAGAAAATACAATATAAAAGAAAGATATTTATTTGGTATATCCAACGTTAAACTCGCTGCATTTTTTAATAACCAGAAGATTAATGTAATTTTTGCAACGGTTGGTTTAAACGAAAAAATAAGACAATTCACTAAAAAGAAAATAAAAAATTATATAGAAGTTTTAATTTATACTAATATTACAAAAATTAAAAAATTAAAAATAAGAAAATTTTATACAAATGGAAGTATGAATGTCTGGGGCAATGATATAAAACCTGAATTTCCTAAAAATCCAGATATAAAAATTAAAAATGATTTTAAAAAAGATATAAATTCATTAGTAGAAATAATTTTAAAAAAAATTAATAAAATAATTAAATAAAAAATGTGTGGCATATTTGCATCCAATGATCCTGCCATAAATATGAGTCATGAGAAAATTATTGACAAGTATTTAGCTTTTCGTGGTCCCGATAATAATTCTGGATTACTAAACTTAAATAAATGGAAAGTATTTCATTCAAGACTATCAATTATTGCGCCGTCGAAAAAATACTCTCAACCTTTTTTTTGTGATGATGGTTCTATAATTCTATATAACGGTGAAATCTTTAATTATAAAAAACTTTCAAATAAATTTATAAAGAAAAACATTATTTCAGATACCGAGTTACTTTCAAAAATTATTATAAGAAAAGATTTTGATCCAAATCTAATTGATGGTTTTTTTTCAATAATAAGAATCTCAAAAGAAGGAAAATTACTTAATTGCTTGAGAGACCGTTTTGGAGTTAAACCTTTATTTTACTATAAAAGAAAAGAATATATAACTATATCCAGCGAAGCATCGGTTATTAAAAATTTATTTCAATTAAAATTCTCAAGTGATGGATTAAATGAATATAAAATTTTTCGGTATCCTATATTTTCTGGCTCATATTTTAAAGGAGTCCGGTCTGTTTCTTCTGGAAGTTGTCTAATTAATAAAAAATTTTTTAAATTAATTAATTACATAAATTTAAAAAAAAAAAAAAGGAAAAAAAATTTAAGAAGTGTTTTGCAAAAAACTATAAAAAGCCGTGAAGTATCAGATGTTCCAATAGGAATTCTCTTGAGCAGTGGTATTGATAGTAACATAATAAGAAATCTTTCTTCAAAAGACAAAAGTTATTTTTGCGGCGGATTTAAGAACGACCCGGATATTATTTTTTGTAAAAAATTAAAAAATAAAGAAAAGCTAAATATAAATATTTTTGAAATTAAACCATTGGAATTTGTAAAAAAATTTAAAAAATTAATAAAACTTAGATGCGAACCATTAAGTGTACCAAATGAAGTAATATTATCAATTATTGCTGATAAAGCAAAAAAACAAGGTATTAAAGTTTTGCTGTCTGGGGAGGGAGCGGATGAATTTTTCGCAGGATACGATCGAATATATAGATGGGCTAAATATAATAAAAAATTTAACTCTTTAGAATTTTCTAAATATTACTGCTATAGCAAAATAGATAGTAAAAACTTAAAAAAATTAAACTCTTTTTTTAATAAAATAAAAAATTTATCAACTTTTGATAAAGTTAAAGCATTTTTTATAAAATACCACCTGCCTATTCTATTAAGAAGGCTAGACTTTTCTTTAATGTCTGGAGGCGTTGAAGGAAGAGAACCATTTATATCTAAAGATGTTTTTTTTGAGTCGCTTAAATATAATCAAAATGATTTAATTGATAAAATTCATGGAAAAAAACCTTTAAGAAAAATTTTAGAAAAATATATGGGTAAAAATTTTCCTTATAGAAAGAAAATCGGCTTTCCAGTTAAACTTAATAAAATTTTCTATAATGATTTAAATAATAAAAATAAAAAAAATTATGATTTATGGTTCGAAAAAAATATAGCAGAAATAAAAAAGCTCTAAAAAATAAAAATTTAATTATTGGATATACTACTGGAGTATATGATTTATTTCATATTGGACATCTCAATCTTCTAAAAAATGCTAAAGCAATGTGCGACAAACTTATAGTTGGCGTTTCTGTCGATGAATTAGTAATTTATAAAAATAAAAAACCTATAATTCCGTTTCATGAGAGAATTGAAATTGTAAGGCACTGTAAGTATGTTGATATTGCAATTCCTCAATACTCTACCGATAAATATAAGGAAATTCAAAAAATTAAAGCGAATTATTTATTTGTCGGCGATGATTGGTACAAAGATAAAAAATGGAAGCTTATGGAATTAAAATTAAAAAAAATTAACTGCAAAGTTATGTACTTTCCGTATACAAAAGGTACGAGTAGTACTTTAATAAATAATATTTTAATTAAGAATAGAAAGTAAATTTTTAATAATATTTTTTCTGAAATAGTTTAGTTAACTAATGAAAAATCAAAAAAAAGAACTGATGACCAGCATAGATGATATTCGGAATTACTGGAAGAAAGAAAATATACCTCAACAATGGTACAGCTCTAAAGAGCCATTATCTTTGGCTTATTTTAATGACATTGCCAAAGAAAGATATGAAAAATATTATCCTTACTTGAAAGAAAAAGCAGAATTCCAATATCATGCTTACGAGAGTGTTTTGGAAATCGGCGTTGGTCTTGGTACAGACTTGATTCAGTTTGCAATAAATAAATCTTTGGTTTACGGAATTGATCTTGGTAAAGATCAAATAGAAATAACAAAACAGCATTTTATAAAAAAAAATTGTAAATTTGAAGATTTAAGAGTGGCTTCTGCTGAGAACATACCTTACGAAAATAATAAATTTGACTTAGTTTACTCTTTTGGAGTTCTACATCACACACCTAATACTGAAAAAGCAGTCGACGAAATTTATAGGGTTTTAAAAAACGATGGAGAAGCAATCATTATGCTTTATGCCAAAGGATGGAAGCATTATTTTAAAAGAATTTTGATACATGGAATATTAAAAGGCAAACTAATCAAATATAAATTTAATACGAGTAAAATAAGCAATGAAGTATCTGAAGTAAATGGCCACAGCCCAAAGACCGAAATCTATACAAAAAAAAAAATTATTGAATTATTTAAAAAATTTAAAACAATTGAGATTGAGAAATGCAGATTAGGAGAGTTTTTTGAATATAGACCATATAAAACTTTAAAATTCCCTAAGTTAATCGCTAACTTTTTTAAACTTTTATCTATCGAAAGTATTTTGGGAGAAAACTATATAATTAAATTAAAAAAAAAAGAAGAAGTAGGAAAAGATAATCTATTAAATGTAATATTTAAACATTATTAAAAAAGCTTAGAATAAATGATCGGCTCCTATAATTCCATTTTGCATATCTTCTAAATACCAACCGTTAAGAAATGGATTGTCGCTCTCAAAAGTTACCCAAGATGATCCTTTGCCAATAAAAGATTTAATTTTATTGTTTTTATTTAAATAAAAGAAATAACTGCCATTATCATTGATCAGAATTTTTTTACTTATAAAAGAATTGTCAGTCTCCCTCCAGAATTTTATATTTACATTCGCTTTTCTAAAACCATTCCTAGAAAAACTGAAATTAGATAAAATAAAACTAGATTTTTTCTTATTAACTAACAAACCCCATTTAAAAGTTCCTGGTTTTTTTAAAATCTTATTATTAGGTTCGGCTGCACTAAAGCATATATTGCTTGGAATATCATATTTTTTCGGCTTTCCTAAATTAAGACCAAACTTTAATCTGGTTGGTAATTTACCTTCTCCATCAATAACTAATTTTGCAAACAGTTGTTCATCTGAAAATTCTTTATAATTTAAATATTTATTTATATTTAAATAAACAGGTCTATCTAATTTTTTTTTGATTAAATAAATAGAATTTATTTTTTTTAAACATTTTCCTTCAACATTATAAAATTCTAGATCAAATTTCATTCTCGATTTAGGATAAATTGGGTATAGAACCAATTCTGTATAGTTTAGACCTTTGTTAAAAACTGGAAAAGTAGAAATAGAGTCATATAAATTTTTAACATCAGGATTTTTCCAATATGCTTTTTTTTGAAATGACTGGTCATAATACGTATGTGTTAACGAGGAAACTTTTTTATCTTTTTTGATATTGCCACTTAAAAATCTTGGAAAAAAGTTTTTAAAATTATGATAAATTTTGACTGTTCCTTTTTTTCCTTTTAAAAAAAATTTCTCTCTTTCTTTTAAAAAAAATAAAAATTTAGTCTCAAATGGCTTTAAATTTTTAATTATTATTTTTTTTTTAAATGACTTGCCTTCGATGTTAAAAATTCTAAATTGAATAATTTTATTCGATTCAAATAAAGGTCCATTAACAAAAGATATGAAAGGTAAAAAATCTTTTTGAGGTAAAATATCAATTCCAGACTCTGGAACAATTAACTCATTATTAGCAACAGAATCTTCTACGTCATTATATGTACGACTAGTAGAATGCACAAATGAACAACTTTGTTTTGAAAAATAATTAACTACAACTGCTGGATAAGGAAAAATAAGATTTTTTGAAGAAAAAACCTCAATTTCTATTGACCCATTAAAATTTAATTTAAAATTAATTGTATTGAGAATTTCTTTGATACAAATACGATATGATTTTACCTCATTCACTAGTAGCGACTTTCGATAAATTATGCTACCTTTTTTATCTCTAATGGTAATCAAAACGGTTACTTCTCTTATCTTCTTCTTAATAAACCAATATCCTAAAAATAGGATATTTGTTTCAAGGTCTTTATTACATATACATGGAAATATTGCTGATGATCTAAATACCGGCTTCTGTTTTAAATTAATATCTTGAAGAAATGAAGAAGTAGTTTTGAGGTGATTTATGTAAGATTTCATTAGTGTTTATTATATAATATTTTAGTTAATTTGAAAAAATTTATTTAATCAATTTTCTATTTAGATTAATCAATATCTAATATCTAATATCTTATTTATTATTTGATAAACATTGTGTAAAGAAGGATAAAATATTTTTGAAAAATTTTTCTTCATTCTCGAAATTAAAAAAAAAAATATTACAAAAAAATTCAAATGTTGCTGTAATTGGCCTTGGTTATGTTGGTTTACCCTTAGCAGTATCTTTCGCTATTAGTGGCTTCAAAGTTTTTGGATTAGATAATGACTCTAAAAAAATAACTAAATTACAAAAAGGTGAAAATGTAATTTCTTCTATTGAAAATAGCTTTTTAAAAAAAGCTCAACGCAGTAACTTAATTTGCTCAAAAGATTTCAATTTATTATCCAAAAGCGATGTAATCATTATTTGCGTCCCAACGCCCATTTACATCAAAAAAAAAACTCCAATGATGGAGCATATAAAAGTAGTAATCGATCAGATGGGAAAATATTCGCTTCAAGACAAATTAATTATTTTGGAATGCACAACATATCCTGGTACCACTGAAGAGTATCTGCTGCCATTATTTAATAAACAAAAACTTATTGTAGGAAAAAATGTATTTTTAGGTTATTCACCCGAAAGAGAAGATCCAGGAAATAAATTTTATTCTGTTTTAAAAAAAAATATACCAAAAATCGTTTCAGGAATGACGAATAAATGTCTCGGTCTTACAAACAAAATTTATTCTTTCATCTCAAAAAAAACTTTTAAAGTTAGCAATATAAAAACTGCTGAATTTACAAAATTGTTAGAAAATATTTATAGATCAGTAAATATTGGACTTGTAAATGAGATGAAAACAATTAGTGATAAATTTGAAATAGATATTTACGAAACAATAAAAGCTGCCAAGACCAAACCTTTTGGATATCAGGCTTTTTATCCAGGACCAGGGGTTGGTGGACATTGCATACCTGTAGACCCATATTTTCTAACATGGAAAGCAAAACAGTATGGGATCGATACTAGATTTATTAAACTAGCAGGAGAGATCAATGAAGGAAGACCAGTACAAATTATAAATTACTTATTAAAATATTTTGATGGGACTAAATTATCTAATTTGAAATGTTTAGTATTAGGACTTGCTTACAAAAAAAACTCTGATGACGTACGCATGTCTCCTGCGATAAAAATACTTCGTGGAATAAAAAAAAATATAACCAAGAATATATATGTGTATGATCCAAATGTGCCAAAAGAAAATATAATTTTTTCAAGTTACAATCATATTAATATTAAAAAAATTAGTAAAAAAAAATTGAATAAAATAGACTTTATTCTTATTCTTGTTAATCATGATGGTATTAATTACAAATTTATTCAGAAAAACTCAAAAATAATTTTTGATACAAGAAATTCATTTAATTTCAAAAAAAATAATATCATACAAATTTAGTTCATGAATATCTTTATAACGGGTGGAGCTGGTTTTTTAGGTTCAGAAATTTCTAAATTATTATCAAAAAAACATCGCATATATATCTATGATGTAATAACAAAAAATAAAAAAAAAAATATTTTTTATATTAAAGGAGACATTTTAAACCAAAAAAAAATAAGATATTATCTTGTTAAAAAAAAAATAGACATAATCTTACATTTTGCTGCATCACTTGGAGTCAAAAATACTGAAGAAAACCCTTTAAAAGTAATAGAAATAAATATCAAAGGAACAATAAATTTACTTGAATGTATAAAAAAAACTCAAGTAAAAAAAATTATTTTTGCATCCTCTTCTGAAATATATGGTGATAATAAAAAAAAAATTGTAAGCGAAAAAGACTTGACTAGCCCAAAATCTGTTTATGGACATACAAAAATCACAGGTGAAGAAATTCTTAAAACTTTTTGTAGAATGTACAAAATAAATTTTAATATAGTTAGATTCTTTAATATTTGTGGAAAAAACCAAAGAAATGATTTTGTAATTAGCAAATTCGCAGAACTTATTAGAAAAGAAAAACCAATTCCAATATATGGCAACGGAAATCAAATTAGATGCTTTTGCCACGTAAAAGATGCTGCTATTGCTGTAAGTAAATTATTAAAAAATGGAAAAAATAATGAAATCTATAATATTGGGAATAATTCTGAACCTATAAAAATAATAAATCTTGCAAAGAAAATGATAATAATGTCCAATAAAAAAATTACAATTAAAAAAATACCTTTTAGATTTACAGACAGAACTGCTAAAAGAGAAATTTATTTTAGAATCCCAAATCTTAAAAAAGCAAAAAGAGAATTAAATTTTAGAGCAAAAATAAATTTATCGAGAATTGTAAGTGAAATATTACAATCTTAATCTACTTTTTTTAAATTAAATTTTTCTTCAGAGTAGAAATTATTTCTTCTGTTATTCTTCTCAAATCTTTATTCGTTAACTGATTATAGATAGGAAGGCTAACAGCATTATTATAATATTTAATAGTGTTTTTTAAATAAAAAAATTTTTTTGATTCAAACTCTTTAAACTTGGGTATTGGTATATAATGATACTGACAAAAAATATTTTTACTTTTTAATACTTTTAAAAAAAAATTCTTGTTAATTTTCATTTTGCTAAAATCTATTAAAGCAATCACTAAATGAAACGAGGGAAGTGTATGTTTTTCTATCCTAATTATTTTTACAAAACTAATCTTGTTAAAAAAATCTTGATAAAAATTGTATATAAATTTTCTTTTTTTAAAAAATTTGTCAATTTTCTTTAATTGAGAATAACCAAGAGCACTATTTATGTCGCTTAATCTAAAATTATATCCAGAGAATTGTACTGAGTAGTCCCAATGTGTTGATTTTCTTATAATCCCATGAGATCTAAATAATTCTATTTTTTTAGCAATTATCTTAGAATTGGTAGTAACTAAGCCTCCTTCTCCTGTTGTTATTGGTTTTAATGGGTGAAATGAAAAAGTACATATATCACTATGCTTGCAAGAACCGATGCTATAAAAATTTTTGTTTAAAATATATTTCGCTCCGAAAGCATGGCAAGCATCTTCTATTAAAAAGCATTTAAGTTTTTTCTTTAAATAATAAAACTCTTTAATTAATCTGGGGTACCCACCTAAATACATGGTCAAAATTACTTTGATTTTTTTAATTTTATTAATTTTTATACAATCTATAATTTTTTCCGGTGTTATCTGACCTGTTAAATAATCAATATCTGCAAAATAAATTTTTGCTTTTAATAGTTTTGCCATGTTTGCAGCCGCAACAAAATTTAAAGCTGGCATAATAATCACGTCATTTTTTTTTAATCCAATTGCTAAATAAGCAAGCAATATTGCGGAAGTTCCACTATTGCATGAATATGCAAATTTAGAGTTTACTCGTTTTTTACAAGAGTTTTCGAATTTTTTAACGTAGTTCCCTCGTGTAATTAAATTATTTTTTAAAGCTTTTGTTACTTCATTAATATCTTGATTGTCGATATGCTGTTTACCATAATAAATTTTTTTACTTTCCATTTATTTTGGATAATCTACTAACCAGGGAGGATACCTTCATGTCACATTTATTAATTTTTTTCATTACTTTTGCCGTTTCTTTTGGAGCATATTTAAAAGCTATTCTTAATAAATTCATCCAATTTCTATTATTTTTTTTTCTAACATTTTCAATTTGTGAAATGATTTTCTGATGCATAAGAATCAAATTAATTTAATATTTCTAAAATACAATAGTTAAAATTATATCCAACTTCAAAACTATAAAATGAAAAAAATATATATAATTGCTGAAATCGGCATAAACCATGATGGAAAAACGAAAAATATAATCAAATTAATTCGTTCAGCAAAAGAAGCTGGCGCAAGTGCGGTTAAATTTCAACTTTACCAGGCTAAGACATTGGCAAGCAAGAATAATAAAATAAAAAATTATTTTTATAACGGAAAAAGGAAAGAAACGATTTATGAAATGTGGAAAAGACTTGAGATAAAAAAAAAACAATTAAAAATTATCGAGAAAACTACTAAAATACTAGGTATAGATTTAATATTTAGTATTTTTGACATTGAAAGCTTAAATTTATTAAAAAATATTAAATATAAATTCATTAAAATTGCATCGTCTGACATAAACGATTTTTTTTTAATTGATAAAATAAAATTGCTAAAAAAACCTATTATCATTTCTACTGGGATGGCTTCAAAAAAAGAGATTGCTAACCTATTAAATAGACTTAAAAGAAATAAAGTATTTCTTTTGCATTGCGTATCTTTATATCCATGCTCATTAAAGTATATAAATTTAAGAAGAATGGAAAAATTATCTAAAACTTTTAAAAAAATAATTGGTTTTTCTGATCATACAATTGGTATTGAGGCTTCTTTGTTGGCAATGACAATGAATGCAAAGATTATTGAAAAACATTTTACTCTTGACAAAAAAATGGAAGGTCCGGATCATAAATTATCAGCTGACCAAAATGACTTAAAAATTATATGCAATTTTGCAGAAAATTTAAAATTAATGAAAGGTAGTGGGAATATTTATCCAAGTAAAAAAGAACTTGAAATAAAAAAAATAGCTAGGAAAAGTATTTATGCAAAAAACAATATTAAAATAAATCAAAAAATTAATTTTAAAAATATAGAGTTAAGAAGACCTGAAAGTTTCTTAACAACTGGCGATATTAATAAAATAATAGGAAAAAAATCAATAAAAGAAATAAAGGCAGGAGAAAGTTTAAAAAAAGAATTTTTTATCTAAATGACAAAAAACTATTTCTAAAAATTAAAAGTAAGCAAGGATTGATTATATTTTATTTTAAAAATATACTTTTTATTTTTATCTGCAATCCTCCAAAAATTATTAGTATAAAATTTGATAAATTTTTTATTGCAAATTAAAAAAGCCGGAAGTTTATAATTTATAATTTTATTATTATTATAACACATTAACAAATCACCAAAATTGTTATTTCTATGCTCTTTTTTAATAACAAAAGTATCAAGAAGAAAAAAATTTATAATTTTTTTTTTTCGTAACTTATCGTTAAAATATTTTTTCCTTTTTAACAATGTATAACCAACAAGCTCACCTCCATAGAATAGTAAATTGTGAATATCTTTTTTTTTTGTATTACGATTAAAAAAATCTAATTGAGACTTAATACCAAATTTCCAATTTTCCTCCTTAAGTTTACAAATACTTAATATTATTTTTTCACTTAAATCTTTTTTTAAATAACTTTTTAAAGAAAAAGTTAAATATTTTTTTTTATAACTCAGTTTTCTTTTATTATTTTTTGCTAATACATCGCAAAGACAATTCCACTTGATGGTTAAAGGATTTGAATAATTTTGAAAAATATTTTTTATTTTTTGATAGTCTTTCATATAATCAATGGAACAATTTAAATTTTTCCAATTTTTATTAGTTTTAATAAAATTAACTGAATTTGTTTCAGATTTATCAAAGCTGTAGGTGACATGTTCCTTATCGAGGTGGGTTACGTCTTTCGTGCGTCTCAATAACGAAAGTCTAAATACTTCTACTGAAATTCCTAATGGCGCCCCTGTATAAAATGGATTTGTATACAAATATTCTTTTTTTCTTTTTAAGAAGTCATTGATACAAATCTTTATTAAATTTCTGTCGACAAGAATATTATCTCCAGTAACTCTTACTATTAAGTCATTATCATTATATTTTTCTAAATATTTTAAAAATCGTTTTTTAACATTTGGCAAATTTCCTCTAGAGAATTTAACATTATGGTGTTGAAGGACTTTAGCTAAAAAATCATCTGATTTATCGTCTGAAGTTAAAATGACTGTCTTATAATTTCTTGGTGAAGTAATTCTTTTATACAATAATATTGCCGACGGAATGTTTGAAATTCTAAGCAAAGCCTTGAATGGAAGTCTTGATGAAAGAGACCTTATTTGAAGTAACGTAATTATTTTCATTTATTTAAAAGCAAAACTTAATCTAAATTTACAAATTTTTTTTATAAAAATAATAGCAAAATTTTCTATATGTGACTTTATATATATAAATAAAAAAAACTAAAATTTCTAAAAAAAAATTAACTTAGCATCTTTAATTTTTTATAAAGAAATACTGTTTAAAATTATCCGTATGATGTACTAGTATTTTCTTTTTAAATACAAACTCATTTACAGCCTTAATTACTCCATACTTTTCTTTTGATTTTGAAAAATAATCATCACCAAAAAGTATTCCATGTTTTTTTAGTTTAGGCCACCAAATATTTAAATCTTTCTTAACGAAATTGTACTCATGATTAGCATCAATATAAACGAAATTTAAAGAATTATTTTTTATTAATTTTGCGGCTTTTAAACTACTTTTTTCTAAAATTTCAATTTTTTTGTTATATTTAAATTCTTTATAAACTTTTAATTTGGCTTTATTTAACAAGTCCCTTCCCCCCCCCACTCGCTCCATGGGTGTAATCCTTACTAAATTTCCACTCATCAATTAAGTAAAGTTTTTCAATTATACATTTGTTATGATTAATTCTTTCCAAAATCGTTTTAGAATAGTCGCCAAAAAGCACCCCTATCTCAGCACCTTTAAGTTTTTCATGATAATTTAAAGTGCAGATAAGATCTAAAATTTGTAATCTTTGGTTTGGGACAGATTTAGAATATAATTTAATTATAATTATAAAAAAACCAAAAACATATAATATATTTGCTAAGAAGAAATTTTGATCGTTATTTTTTAAAAAAATAATTGAATAACTTGTTGATGATAGCAATAGAAAAAAAAAATTAAATCTACTTTTTTTTCAAATTTATAATATTTTCCAAGAAATTTTCTTACGATTTTTCTTATTGCAGTTATCATTTAGAATTATACCAATCAAACTCTTCAGAAAAATAAATTAAATATTATTATATATAATATTTAGATGTATTTAACATTGTGTAATTTGTATCTAAAAAATTTTATCAGTGCATAAATCAAGCCAATTGAGCTATTAGTAACGGTAAGCTTAACGTGTTACCACGCTTCCACACCCGTCCTATCAACGTCGTAGTCTACGACGGCTCTATAGGAAGAACTTGTTTTGAGGCGAGTTTCTCGCTTAGATGCTTTCAGCGATTATCTCTTCCGTATTTAGCTACGCGGCACTGCAGCTGGCGCTACAACCGCTCCACCAGTGATACGTCCATCCCGGTCCTCTCGTACTAAGGACAGCTC
>Ga0194129_10002325_pt1 | contig 28809 bp, 27 predicted proteins | sample TA2KigCa35mmetaG_FD_150862 | JGI IMG/M metagenome (GOLD analysis project Ga0194129, IMG submission 150862) | Freshwater microbial communities from Lake Tanganyika, Tanzania - TA2015038 Kigoma Deep Cast 35m | ecosystem: Environmental > Aquatic > Freshwater > Lake | place: Tanzania: Lake...
CAAGCCCGGTGCAGCGACGCCCCGCTGCAAGACACTCCTGAAGCCCGGAATCAAGGACTCCTGTTTTTACGATTTCTGCGGTCGCGAATCTCTGAAGTAAATCGGGCCAGGAAAGAATGGTGACCGCCGGATTCTGATACGGGTCAAATCCGTCCGACAACAGCGCAGCGCGACGGCTGCGGTAGGGTTCCAGCCTTTCGATTGCCTGTCGCGCATCTTCAAATTCCCGCCAGCCCATCCGTGTTTCCTCAGACGAGCGCGGCAACAGCGACGAACACGCTGCGAGCGCAAGGCAGCATCCGATAGAAAGCCAGGCGAGCATTCGTGGCCCGCGCGAGAAAAACCGTTGCATTCGAGGATGGTGCGTCAATAGACGAGTCGTGCGGACGGGTGATCCGCTGCGCAATTACCCCGGGTCAAACCTTGGGTTGTGCCCGATCCCCAAAATTACGTTTGGCCGCAGGTCGAACTAGGCGCACAATGATGGGTTATCCAATTTGAAATACGCCCTTAGCCAGAGTCAGGCCTTGTCCGTTCAAAGGACACGCGTCACAGATTCGGTGGCGGCCAACCTGCCCGGGCCAACCTGCGTGAACACCACACCCTCTCCCTCGCTCGAATCCACAGCCCCTGCGCCTGAGTCACCTGCCGCGATCACGTTTGAGTCGTTCGGCCTTGCAGAGCCGATTCTTCGCGCGGTCCATGAGCTCGGATATCGAGAACCGACGCCAATTCAGGCGCAGGCGATTCCGGTGGTCATGCAAGGCCACGATGTGATGGGCGCAGCCCAAACCGGTACAGGCAAGACGGCGGGTTTCGCATTACCGATCCTGCAGCGTCTGTTGCAGCACGCAAACCCCAGCGCCTCGCCCGCACGCCATCCGGTCCGCGCGCTCATTCTTGCGCCCACGCGCGAATTGGCCGACCAGATCTTCGTCAACGTCCGAGACTACGCGCGTCACACGCATCTGCGCAGCGCGGTGGTGTTTGGCGGCGTCGACATTGCGCCGCAGATTGCAGCGCTCAGGCAGGGCTGTGAGGTACTGATTGCGACACCAGGGCGTCTGCTCGATCATCTTGGGCAGCGCACTGTCACGCTGGCACAGGCCGAAATCCTGGTTCTGGATGAAGCCGACCGAATGCTAGACATGGGCTTTCTGCCCGATATTCAGCGCATCATCAACGCGCTGCCACAACGTCGGCAAAACCTCATGTTCTCGGCGACGTTTTCCGAAGACATCAGAAAGCTCGCCTCAAGTTTCCTGCAGCGCCCGATTTCAATTGAGGTGGCGCGTCGCAATGCAGCGGCCGACACCGTTGAACAGGTGGTGTATCGGGTACCCGATGTCGATTCAAAGCGTGCAGCCGTGGCACAACTGGTGCGCGAACGGGCCATCAGTCAGGTCATCGTTTTTACCAACACCAAGATCGGCGCAAGCCGGCTGGCGCGTCAACTTGAGCGCGACGGGCTCATCGCCAGTGCAATTCATGGCGATAAATCGCAACAGGAGCGCCTGGCCACGCTTGAGGGCTTCAAGAAGGGCGAAGTAAGCGTTCTGGTTGCAACCGATGTGGCGGCGCGTGGCCTGGACATCGCCGAGCTTCCCGCGGTCATCAATTACGACCTGCCCTACAGCCCCGAGGATTACGTGCATCGCATCGGTCGCACCGGGCGTGCGGGTGCCAGTGGGCTGGCGTTGTCGCTCATGACCGGTAACGACGAGCGCCTGCATCAGGACATCGAGAAGCTTCTCAAGCGCAAGCTTGAGGTGCGAACACTGGTGCTCGATCGGCCGGTCGCGGCTGCCGAAGAGCGCAGCGGCCACCGTCCCGATGACGACGATCGCCCTCGGCGAACGCGTGATGATCGTGGTGATCGTGCTGGTGCACGATCAGGCGACCGACGTGGCCCATCGCCCGTGGCGCCGCCGATCGATCCTTTCTTCCTGAAGCCCTATGAGCCCGTCTCCACTGACACGGAAACGGCGCAGCAGGCTTCTGAAAAAGCCGCTACGGCGTCGCGAGGCCCGATTCGGCCCGCACGCAGAGTCGCCGCGCTGTTGGGCGGAGGCCCACCCAAAGGCTAGTCCGACGCGGCGGTTGCGCGATCACCGCGCGCGGGCGGCTCTAAAAAGGTGCCGATCAGGCGGTAGACGAGTCGCGCATCCACGGACCCAGCGCCCATCGTTCGATTGCGCGCGGCCAAAAATCGGCTGCTGACACCGCCTCGATCGGCGTAAGCCCAAGGTGATGCAGTGACGCGTTGAGCGCCCGCACCGGGTCGCTGAGGTCGATGGGCTGTGCGCCGGTTTGCTTGGACAGCTTTTGCCCGTCGGCAGCCAACACGACAGGAACATGCAGATAGCGGGGCTCGGGCAGGCCCATGAGCCGTTGCAGGTGAATTTGACGCGCGGTGGAGCCTTCCAGATCGCAACCGCGAACGATGTCGGTGATCTGCTGATGACCATCGTCAACCACCACGGCAAGCTGGTAAGCCCAGATGCCGTCGGCCCGGTGCACGACGAAATCTCCAACGCTTTGCTCAAGCGTGTCGGCATGACGCTGGCCGTTGCGGTCTTGCCAGCAGATGGGTGAGGCATTGACCCGCACACGCCACGAACGGGCGCTGCGGCCGCTGGGCAGCCCGTTGCGGCAGGTGCCTGGGTAGATCAGCTCGCGGGCTGACGGCGGCGCGTCATGGGGATCGGATCCTGCCGGTGGTGCGCGCCGCTCGTCGGATTTTTGTGAGCCCCAGTTGAGCCGCGAGTCGGCAAGCTCGGCTCGCGTGCAGCCGCATGGGTAAACATGGCCAGCCGTGCGAAGCAAGTCAAGCGCAGCCGCATAGCGTGGCAGGTGCGCGGTCTGAAAGGTGGGCTCGCCATCAGGCCGCATGTGCAATTGGTTCAGGACATCGAGGATTGATTCGGTGGCGCCCCGCCGGACTCGGGGCTGGTCGATATCCTCGATGCGAAGCAGCCACTGGCCACGATGCGCACGGGCGTCCAGGTAACTTGCCACCGCGGCAACGAGCGAACCGGCGTGCAGCGGCCCAGTGGGCGACGGCGCAAACCGTCCGACGTAGCCGCGAGAGCCCGATGCGCCGCGCGGCATCGCCGCGTGATGAGTAACCGTCATGCGCAAGGCCCTAACAAAATATCAACGTCCGGGATGTCGTCATCGTTTCGATGAAGATCCGCTGGTCTTTAGACTGACGCAATCTCCAACCCGTGCATTCCGGAACGCGCCTGTTCCGGATGAATGTAAAGGACCCCTGAAATGCCGTCGGTTGTCATTGCGTATCACTCTGGCTATGGTCACACGCTTGCCCTCGCGCAGGCGCTACAGCAGGGCGCCTGCGCCGTCATGGGAAGCCGGGCCGAGTTGATCGATGTGGGCTCCATCAGCGATCAGGGCTGGGACGCGCTCGCCGATGCTGACGCGATTGTTTTTGGTGCTCCCACCTACATGGGGGGGCCGTCCGGGGTGTTCAAAACCTTCGCCGACGCGTCGTCCAAGGCGTGGTTCTCCCAGGCCTGGAAAAACAAGATCGCAGGGGGGTTTACCTGTTCGCTTGCGATGAGTGGCGACAAGTACGCCACGCTGATGTATTTCGTGACGCTGGCCATGCAACACGGCATGGTCTGGGTGGGCACAGCCATGATGCCTTCGGCAGTCGCCGGCGCGCCTGAGCAGCTGAACCGCATCGGGTCGTCGATCGGGGTGATGGCGCAGGCTGACAATCTTCCGCCGGATCAAAGTCCGCCCAGGGGCGATCTCGATACGGCGCGGGCCTATGGTGAGCGCATTGCAGCGTTTGCGCGCGACCGGGCGCGCTGACGGCAAGGCCAGGATCGTTGATCGACTCAGCGTGCGGTGCCGCGACTTGCCAGCGTATTGACGATCAGCGCCGCAAGCACGATGACGCCGCCCTGCAGGGTTGCAGCGGGAGTAATCTCGCCGGCGAACAACCATGCCCAGAGAGGGCCCAATACCACCTCGAGCAGCGCAATCAGAGCCACCTCATGCGGTGCGAGCCAGGCAAGCGCGCGAACCATCAACCAGCAGGGCAGCGCAAGCTGAAAGGCGCCCAGTATCGCGAGGATCGCCAGGTCGCGCGCACCGGCGGTCAGCGGCCAGGCAAGCGGCAGCGTCGCGGCGCACGACAGCAACGCCCCAAGCAAAACCGCTGGTGCAAGGTCGAGCTGGGCATGCACCCGCCGCAGCGTCACCAGATTGATGGCCGAGGCAAGCGGCACGCCCAGCGCAATCAGAATGCCTGTCAGGCCGTCACTCGAGATGGCCTCGTGCACCATCCACCAGATGCCCACGCCCGCGGCGATGATGGCGATCCATGTGATGCGGTTGATGGTCTGGCCAAGCACCACGCGTGCAAGCAGCGCGGCGAGCAGCGGCGACAGGCCGATGACCAGCAGCGTGTTGGCAACGCTGGTCCAGGTCAGGGCGACCATGAAGCAGGTGAACATCACCGCCCACATCAGGCCTGAGAACAGGCCGATCCATCCCATCCTGATCACCGGGCCAAGCGGGCGCCCGCGTTCCTGGAGACTCAGAATCAGCACCATCGCGACGGCGCAGAAGAAGCTGCGCCAGAAACTGAGCTCGAAGCCCTGCGCGGTTTCGAGCATGCGGGTCAGCGCGCCGGCGCTGCTCCAAAGCAGCGCGCAGCCTGCCAGCAGCCAGGCCGCGCCTTGCGGCGATGATGGAAACCTCACCCTGGTGTCCCGGGCATCACATCCGCCACTGGCCTGGCTGCTGTTGTAGGTGAGTGCATGCTTTCCTGCTGTTGATTCTCGGTTGCCATGCCGTCTATCGGTCGGGCGGGTAGAATTTTACAGATGAACGCACCGCGTTTCGTGCACCTGCGGGTCCATACAGAATATTCAATCAGCGACTCGATCGTCCGTATCGACGCGCTGGTCGAGGCCGCCCGTGCCGATTGCCAGCCCGCCATTGCCATGACCGACCTGGCAAACCTGTTCGGCTGGGTCAAGTTTTACAAGGCTGCCCGCGCCGCTGGAATCAAACCCCTCTGCGGGGTCGACGCCTGGGTCACTAACGAGACCGAACGCGATCGCCCCTATCGAATGCTGCTGCTTGCCCGCAATTCGGCGGGTTATCTGCGCCTGTGCGGGTTGCTGACCCGAGCCTGGCTGGAAAACGAATACCGTGGTCGTGGCGAAATCCGCGCCGAGTGGTTTGATGAGCCTGCGGCCGACGGTGGTCGGGCGGGTGACGGCCTGATCGCGCTCTCGGGTGCGCATCACGGCGAGGTCGGGCAGGCGCTGCTCACTGGCGGTCTGGCGCAGGCAACGCCCGCGGCGCTGCGCTGGGCGCAACGTTTTCCCGGCGCGTTTTATCTCGAAGTGCAGCGCACCGAGCAGCCCGAGTCGGTGGCACAGACACAGGCCGCAGCGCGCCTGGCTGCAAGGCTTGACCTGCCGCTGGTGGCCACCCAACCCGTTCAGTACCTCACGCCTGACGATTTCCGCGCCCATGAAGCGCGGGTCTGTATTGCGGAAGGCGAAATCCTCGCCAATCCCCGCCGCTCGCGCCGATTCGATGGCTCGATGCATTTCCGCACGCAGCAGAAAATGACCGATCTGTTCGCCGATCTTCCGTCGGCGCTTGCCAACAGCGTCGAGATCGCACGCCGATGCAGCGTGTCCATGACGCTGGGCAAGGCCAGGCTGCCGCTTTATCCCGTGCCTGATGGCGTGACGCTTGATCAGCACATGCGTGACCTCTCGCTCCAGGGCCTGCAGCACCGCATGGGGCCCGAGGTTGAAGCGTCGCGTTGGGACACCTATCGCAGCCGGCTTGAGTATGAGTGCGACACCATCGTCAAGATGGGTTTTTCCGGCTACTTCCTGATCGTGGCCGACTTCATCAACTGGGCCAAGCGGAACAACGTTCCGGTGGGGCCGGGAAGGGGCTCGGGCGCTGGGTCCATCGTGGCCTGGGCGCTTGGCATCACCGACCTCGACCCGATTCCGTACGCGCTTCTGTTCGAGCGTTTTCTGAATCCCGAGCGGGTGTCGATGCCCGACTTCGATATCGACTTCTGCCAGGACAAGCGCCAGCTGGTCATCGAGTACGTGCGCAATAAATACGGCGAGCACGCCGTGTCGCAGATCGCCACTTTCGGCACGATGGCATCGAAGGCCGTCATTCGCGATGTTGGACGCGTGCTCGACATGAGCTACACGTTCTGTGATCAGCTCTCCAAGCTGATACCGGTGGTGCAGAACAAGCCGCTGTCGCTTGCCAAGGCCCGTGAGGCCGAGCCTGTGCTCGCCGAGCGCGAGCGCGATGAAGACGAAGTGCGTGAGCTGCTCGCGCTGGCGGGTCGGCTAGAGGATCTGACCCGCAATGTTGGCATGCATGCGGGGGGCGTACTGATCGCGCCAGGCCGGCTCACCGACTTCTGTCCGCTCTACAAGCAGCCGGGGGCAGAAGGCGGTGCAGTCAGCCAGTTTGATAAAGACGATGTCGAAGCAGTGGGTCTGGTCAAGTTCGACTTCCTGGGGCTGCGCAACCTCACCATCATCCGCATGGCAGAGGAGTTCATCAATGCGCGGCACCCTGCATTAGGGCTGGATCTGGCAACGCTCAAATTCGATGATCCTGCTGCCTACAAGGTGCTGCGCGAGGCCAACACCACGGCTGTGTTCCAGCTGGAAAGTGACGGCATGAAGAAGCTTCTGAAGAAGCTTCAGCCCGACCGCTTCGAAGACATCATTGCGGTGCTGGCGCTGTATCGCCCGGGGCCGCTCAACTCGGGCATGGTCGATGACTTCATCCTGCGTAAAAAAGGCCAGCAGTCGATCGATTATTTCCATTCCGACCTGAAAGCCTGCCTGGAACCCACTTATGGTGTGATCGTCTACCAGGAACAGGTGATGCAGATCTCGCAGATCATCGGCGGCTACACGCTCGGTGGCGCCGATCTGCTCAGGCGTGCGATGGGCAAGAAAAAGCCCGAGGAGATGGCGCAGCATCGCGGGCTGTTTGTGGGGGGTGCGCAGACAAAGGGTTATTCGGTCGATCTGGCCAACAAGCTTTTTGATCTGATGGCGATGTTCGCCGAGTATGGTTTTAACAAGTCGCACACTGCGGCGTATGCGGTGGTCACTTACCAGACGGCCTGGCTCAAGGCGTATTACCCCGCCGAATTCATGGCCGCCACGCTGTCGTCTGACATGGACGATACCGATAAGGTGCAGCTCTTTGTGGCCGATGCGCAGCACAACGGTGTCAGGGTCCTGCAGCCTGACATCAATCTGTCCATGTATCGGTTTGAACCCGTGAGCGAGCGCGAGATTCGCTATGGGCTGGGCGCGGTCAAGGGCACCGGGCAGAACGCGGTCGAAGCCATCATGGCGGCGCGTGCAGAGGGTTCCTTTCGCGATCTGTTCGACTTCTGTGCGCGGGTCGATCGGCGAGTCGTCAATCGCCGAACGGTTGAAGCGCTGGTTCGCGCAGGCGCCTTCGACAGCCTGGATGCGGATCGGGCCAAGCTGCTGGTCAACACGCCACGTGCGATGGATGCTGCCGAGGCCGCTGGCGCTGCGGCCGATCAGGCAAGCCTCTTTGGCGAGCCCAGCGGCACCGGCGCGCTCGTAGCCGACTGGGTTGCGAGTCCACCCTGGAGCGAGCGCCAGCGTTTGCAGGAGGAAAAACTCGCGCTGGGCTTTTTCCTTACCGGGCATCCTTTTACAGCGCATCAATCCGAGATCCGTCGCTTCGTCCGCACCCGGTTGGCGGACATACAGCCAGCGCCGCAGCCGGTCTGGATTGCCGGGGTGGTGGCAGCGCAACGCACGCAGATGACTCGCCGGGGCAAGATGCTGTTCGTCACGCTCGACGACGGTAGCGCCCGCGTCGACGTGTCGGTGTTCAATGAGCTCTTTGATGCGAACCGGCGAATCGTGCGCGAAGACGAACTTCTGGTGCTGCTGGGCAAAGTGAGCCGGGACGACTACACCGGCGGGCAAAGGGTGGTCGCCGAAAGGCTGCTTGATCTGGCGGGCGCACGCCGCGAGTTTGGTAAACGCCTGAAGATCAGGCTGAACGGCAATGCCGATGGTGCAGCGCTTCGCAGCGTGATTGCGCCCTTCGCAGCGGGCGAGTCGCCGGGCACCGCCGAGCCCCCCGCGTTACCAGTCGTCATCGACTACACCAGCTCGTCCGCGCAGTGCATGATCGAGTTGGGCGAACCCTGGCGCGTTCGACCTGAGGACGGTCTGCTTGCGGCGATTGGCGAGCGGCTTCGGCCCATCGCCGTCGACGTCGAATACTGAGCGGCGGACGGCCCTCTTGCAGGATTCCCTACGCATCTGGATCCGCTTGCTGGGCTGGGTCAAACCGTTCTGGCGCGGTTTTGCCGTGGCTCTGGTGGCCATGGTGGTTGCTGCTGCCACCGAACCACTCTTTCCTGCGCTGATGAAGCCGCTGCTCGACCGTGGTTTCGTCGAGCGTACCGACTTCCCCTTCTGGTGGGTTCCTGCCGCGATCATCGCGATTTTTGTAGTGCGCGGGTGCGCCACGTTCTGTGCGCAATATGCGATGGCCTGGGTATCGGCAGGCGTGCTTGCCGAAGTCCGTCGCCAGATGTTTGCGCACACGCTCAGGCTTCCGGCGCGCGACTTCGAACGCGAGGCATCGGGCCTGCTGATTTCGCGCATTGTGTTCGAGGTGAACAGCTTCACCGATGCGGCCACGCACGCGGTCACCGTGCTGGTACGCGACACGCTGGTGATCATCGGGCTCCTCAGCTGGCTCTTCTATCTGAACTGGCAGCTCACGCTGGTAGCCATTGGAATGGTGCCGCCTCTTGCATTCATTCTTACCCGCTTCAGCCGGCGGATGCGCGTATTGAATCGGCGCAATCTTGAACAGATGGGTGAGCTCACGCGCACCGTTGAAAGCGCAGTGCAGGGGTATAAGGTCATCAAGGTGTTTGATGCGCATGACCGCGAGGCCGCGCGGTTTGCCGAAACAGTCGCGCGGCTGCGGCGTGTTGCCATTCGAATCATTACTTCCACAGCATCGACCACACCGATCACCCAGCTCTGCGCTGCGGTCGCGGTTGCCGTGGTGGTCAGCATTGCCCTGCTCCAGGCGGGCAGCGACAGCGGCACCGTGGGCGGATTCGTATCCTTCATCACGGCGATGCTGATGCTGCTGGCGCCGCTCAAGCACCTCGCCGACATCAATGCCACGATCCAGCGCGGGCTCGCCTCGGCCGAGAAAGTCTTCGAGCTCCTTGACCGACCCGCCGAGCCTGATACCGGCACCCGCACGCTTGATCGGGCACGCGGCGCGATCCGCTTCGATGCGGTCACCGTGCGACACCCTGGAGCAGGCGAGCCCGCGCTGCAGTCGCTCAATCTCGATATTGCGCCCGGTGAAATGCTGGCGCTGGTTGGTCCGTCAGGCGGGGGCAAAACCACGCTGCTCAACCTGATGCCGCGATTTGTCGAGCCCGAGTCGGGCGCAGTCAGCATCGATGGCGAGCCGATTGCCGCGCTCACGCTCGACAGTCTGAGGCGGCAGCTCGCACTGGTGTCGCAGGAAACCGTTCTGTTCAACGGCAGCATCCGCCAGAACCTGGCAATCGCGGTGCACGAGCCCCCTACCGATGCGCAGCTCTGGCATGCACTTGAGGTGGCGGCGCTGCAAGACTTTGTGCGTTCGCTGCCCGCTGGCCTCGATGCTGAAATCGGTGAGCGCGGCACGCAGTTGTCGGGCGGCCAGCGGCAGCGGCTTGCGATCGCGCGCGCGGTGCTCAAGGATGCACCCATCCTGTTGCTCGATGAAGCAACGTCGGCGCTTGACTCTGAAACCGAGCGCGCGGTGCAGGATGCGCTGGAGCGGGTCATGGCAGGCCGCACCACGCTGGTGGTTGCGCATCGGCTATCCACCATCGAACGAGCCAGCAGAATTGCGGTGCTTGAAGCGGGCCGCATCGTTGAACTCGGAACCCATCAGCAACTGCTTGAAGCGGACGGCCTCTATGCGCGTCTGCACCAGATTCAGCAAAGCGCGCCGCTGGCGCAGGAGCCCTGACCGTGAATGCCTCAAGCTCGAACGATCGCTATCCGCTTGCCCAACTCGATCAGCTTCCCGACGACATTCGCGACAAGATCGTTGCGGTTCAGGAAAAGAGCGGCTTCGTGCCGAACGTGTTTCTGAAGCTTGCGCGCCGGCCCGATGAATGTCGGGCGTTCTTTGCGTACCACGACGCGCTGATGCTGCGCGAAAACGGGCTGTCCAAGGGCGAGAAGGAAATGATCGTGGTGGCCACCAGTGCCGCCAACAACTGCCTGTACTGTGTGGTGGCGCATGGTGCGATTCTGCGCATCTACGAAAAAAATCCGCTGATTGCCGATCAGCTTGCCACCAACTATCGCAAGGCCTCAATTACCCCGCGCCAGCGTGCAATGCTCGACTTTGCGGTGAAAGTGGCCAGCCACTCTGCAGAGGTTGGCGACGCTGACTTTGCAGCGCTGCATGCGCACGGCTTTTCTGATGAAGACGCCTGGGATATTGGCGCCATTGCCGCATTTTTCGCGCTGTCGAATCGCATGGCCAATATGGCCTCGATGATGCCCAACCCAGAGTTTTATTCTCTTGGCCGCATACCGCGCGAGAAGAAGTAAATCGCGCCCTGGGCTTACCTGAACGCTACCTGCACCAGGGGTGCTTACAGCAGCACGATGTCGTAGTGCTCCTGCGCGTAGCCGGGTTCCACCATCAGCGAGACCTGCCGGCCGATTGCATCGCACAGCGCTGCAAGTGGTTGCGCCTCTTCTTCCAGAAACAGGTCGATGACCGACTGCGCGGCCACCAACCGAAACTCACGCGGATTGAACTGCCCGGCCTCGCGGTGAATCTCGCGCAGAATTTCATAGCAGACCGTGCGCGCTGTTTTGATCTGGCCGGTGCCCGAGCAGGTGGGGCAGGGTTCGCACAACACACGGGCCAGCGATTCACGGGTTCGCTTGCGCGTAAGCTCAACCAGCCCCAGCGACGTAAATCCGCTGATGCCGATACGGGTGCGATCGCGCTCAGCGGCCTTGCGCAACTCGGCCAGCACCGCATCGCGGTGCGTGCTTTCGCGCATATCAATCAGGTCAACGACGATGATGCCGCCCAGATTGCGCAGTCGAAGTTGCCGCGCGATGGCGTGCGCGGCTTCGAGATTGGTGCGGAAAACCGTGTCCTCGAAATTGCGGCCGCCCACATAGCTGCCGGTGTTCACATCGATGGTGGTCATGGCCTCGGTCTGATCGATGATCAGATAGCCGCCAGACTTCAGATCGACACGCCGCGATAACGCGCGCTCGATTTCCTGCTCAACACCATGCAGTTCGAAGAGCAGCCGCTCAGAGGCGTGCAGCCGCAGGCGTTTGCTCATGGCGGGCATCCACGCCGACGCAAATTCAGCCATCTGAGCAAGCGCCTCGCTTGAATCAACGATCACGGCGCTGGTGGCATCACCAGCGAGGTCGCGCAGGACACGCTGGGTGAGCGCCAACTCCTGATAGATCAGCGAGGGCGCGGAGCTGACGCGGGATACTTCGAGTATCTGCTGCCAGCGGCGACACAGATAAGCGATGTCTGCAGCCAGTTCCTCGCCCGTGGCGTCCTCAGCCAGCGTGCGGACGATGAAGCCGCCTTTCTCGTCAGACGGGACAAGCTTCTGCACGCGGCTGCGAAGCGCCTCGCGACCCTGCTCATCGCCGATTCGCTGCGATACGCCAATGTGAGGCTCATGAGGCAGGTAGACGAGAAAACGCCCGGCGATGCTTACCTGGGTGGACAGACGCGCGCCCTTGGTCCCCAGTGGATCCTTGATGACCTGCACCAGCAGGGGCTGTCCCTCGAACAGCAGCTTTTCAATGGGCTGTTGCCCGCCGGTGGCGGCGTTCGAGTGACGCGACTGCCAGAGGTCAGCAACATGCAGGAAGGCTGCGCGTTCGAGCCCGATGTCGATGAAGGCTGACTGCATGCCGGGCAGAACCCGCGACACGCGTCCGAGGTACAGATTGCCCACCATGCCGCGTGCTACCGACCGCTCAATGAGCAGGTCCTGCACGACGCCTTGCTGGACGATGGCCACCCGCGTCTCATGGGCGCGGTGATTGACGAGAATCTCTTCACTCATGGTGCGGACCTACCGGCGCTTCTCAGCAGGCGGGCAGTTTCGTAAAGCGGCAAGCCCATGATCGCGCTGTAGCTGCCTTCGATCCGACGCACATGGCGAGCGATGGCGCCCTGGATGCCGTACGCGCCGGCCTTGTCCATTGGTTCGCCGCTTGCGACATAGGCGTCAAGCTCGGGGCGGGGGATGCGCGCAAAGGTGACCCGCGAAACGTTCACCATCGATTCGATGCGGCGCGGCCCCCGCGCGACCGCAACCGCGGTCAGCACGCGGTGCGTTCGGCCGCTTAGCAGGCTGAGCATTCGAAGCGCATCGGGCGCATCAACCGGCTTACCAAAAATGGTGCCACCGACCGCTACCGTGGTGTCTGCGACCAGAATTGGCGCGGCGGGAAGCCCCCGCCGGGCCAGACGTTCCCGTGCCGCCTCTGCTTTGGCAAGCGTGACCCGCAACACGTATTTGCCAGGATCTTCGCCAGGACGCATGCGTTCAAGCGACTCGGCGTCCTCATCATCGCCTGGCGCGAGCAGCCGAAATGAAATGCCGATCTGTTCGAGCAGCTGCTGCCGGCGCGGGCTTCGGGACGCCAGATAGATGATGTGAGGGGCCGGGTCAGACATGGGCTCAGTCGCGGTGATACGGGTGACCGGTGAGGATAGACCAGGCGCGAAACAGTTGCTCAGCCAGCATCACCCGCACCAGCGGATGGGGTAGCGTCAGACTGGACAGGCGCAGCAGCTCATCGGCCTCGTCACGAAGGCTTGGGTCCACGCCGTCAGGGCCGCCGATCACCATCGTGACCGGCGTGCCGCGTTCGCGCCAGGCGCCCAGACGCAGCGCGAACTGTCGTGTGGTCAGATCGCGGCCGCGCTCGTCAAGTACCACGCGCCACGCACCCGGTATGACAGCCGCTCGGATCCGGTCGGCTTCCTTCTGCATCCATACGGCGGGTGAGCCGCTTGCACTGCGAGGCTCGGCGCGGATCTCCCGCCATTCGAGGCCAAGCTCGGGGGGCAGGCGCGAACTGTAATCGGAGGTGGCCGTATCAACCCAGGCTGGCATTTTGGTGCCAACCGCAATCACCCTGATGCGCACAACAGCCTTATGAGGCGCTGCGGCGCTTGCCGGAGGCGGGCGATGCGCTGCGCTTAACACCGGATTTGGTTGCGCCCGCCGCCGCGGCCTTGGACGCTGCCGGTTTGCGCGGCCTGGCTGTGGCGGGGGCATCGGGCGATTTCGGCGCGGCAGGCTTTGCGCGGGGCTTCGCGGCCTTGGCCGCGGCCGGTGCCTTCGCAGCGGCGGGTGCCTTCGCAGCGGCGGGGGCTTTCGCAGCGGCGGGGGCTTTCGCAGCGGCAGGCGCTTTCGCCGCCGCAGGAGCCTTCGCAGCGCTGACGCGCTCCGGACCGATCTTGAGGTTGACGGGTTTTTCGCCCCAGAGTTCCTCGAGCCGGTAATAGGCCCGAATCGCGGGCTGCATGATGTGGACGACCGCATCGCCCAGATCGACCAGCACCCACTCTCCGCTGTCCTCGCCCTCGACGGAAATGACCTGACCGCCGGCTTCTTTCACCTTGTCCCGCACATGCGATGCAAGCGCCCGCGTCTGCCGATTTGACGTGCCGGAGGCGACAATGACCCGATCGAAGAGATCGGTTTGTGCGGTGGTGTTGAAGACCCGGATATCCTGGGCCTTGATGTCATCGAGCGCATCGACGATTACCCGCTGCAGCTTGCGCAGATCCATTGAACAGTGCCTGTGTCAGGGTTGGCCGCTTGCCGGGCGGTACAGCGAATGCTGTGCAATATAGTCGAGAATGCCCTGTGGCAACAGCGTCGCCGGTCGGTCGCCGGCCAGCAGCTGCTCGCGCAGACGGGTGGCCGACACCGGAACGAACGGCATCCCGAAAAATACGATGGTGCCCGAGGGGGTGTTGGGTAGCGTGTCGCGGCCATGCTCGGCAACCAGTGCCTCGACCGGCTCGGGCAAGCGCGCCAGACTGATCTGCTCGCGGCGGGTGACTGCAATATGCGCAAGTGCCAGCAGGTCACGATACCGTCGCCAGGTGGCAAGGTTGCGCAACTGGTCGCTGCCCAGCAGCAGCACCAGCACCGCGTCGCGCCCCAGTTCCTGTCGCAGTTCGCTCAGCGTATCAACCGTGTAGGTGTTACCGCCGCGTCGAACTTCCCGGTCATCGAGCACGAAACCGCGATGACCCGCGATCGCCCGACGCACCATTTCCATTCGGTGGCCGGGATCGGTGCTGGTTTCACCTTTCTGCCATGAAATGGCGGTGGGCAGGAATCGAATTTCGTCGAAGCCGTAGGCGGCCTGGGCGGCGCGGGCGAGCGCCACGTGGCCGATGTGGATCGGATCGAACGTGCCGCCGAGCAGACCGATCCGAGGAGGCCGGCCGCTCATGCCCAGTCGCGCGGTTTCAGGAATTCGTAGAGCTTTGCTTCGGGGGAGCCTGGCTCCGGATGCCAGTCATAGCGCCAGCGGACCACCGGCGGCATGGAGCAAAGGATGGATTCGGTGCGACCGCCCGACTGCAGCCCGAACAGCGTGCCGCGGTCGAAAACCAGGTTGAATTCGACGTAGCGTCCGCGTCGATAGGTCTGGAAGTCACGTTCGCGATCGCCCCAAGGCAGGTTCTTGCGCCGCTCGACAATGGGCACGTAGGCCTCGATGAACGAATTACCCACGCTTTGCATGAGCGCAAACGAGCGTTCGAATCCTGGTTCGCTCAGATCATCAAAGAAGATGCCACCCACGCCACGCGCTTCGTTTCGGTGCTTCAGGAAAAAATAGTCGTCGCACCACTTCTTGTATCGCGTATGCGTATCGGGGCCGAAGCCGGCCAGACCGGCTTTGCAGACCTGATGGAAATGGCGCGCGTCTTCCTCGAACGGGTAGTAAGGCGTCAGATCCATGCCGCCGCCGAACCACCAGATGGGTTCTGACTGCCCGGGTGCATCGGTGGCGAGTGCGACAAAGAAGCGCACGTTGAGATGCACGGTGGGCACGTAGGGATTGCGCGGATGAATCACCAGCGACACACCCATCGCCTGGAAAGGTCGGCCGGCGATCTGTTGCCGATGGGCGCTGGCTGACGCTGGCAGCTTGTCCCCCTGAACATGCGAAAACAGGACGCCCCCGCGTTCGAAAACCTTGCCTTCTTCCATGACGCGGGTAATGCCGCCGCCGCCCTCAGGCCGGTGCCAGGCATCGGTATGAAAAGCGCCGCCATCGCAGCCTTCAAGCGCGGTGACGATCCGGGTTTGAAGTCCAGTGAGGAAACTGCGCACTGCCTCAATGTCGGTTGCCTGCACTGCGGTAGCGTGGGCGTTCATGGTGGGCGCCTTATCAGAGATCAATGCCGGATGCGTGCGCGCTTGAAAGGATGGGGCCGTTAGCTGCGCGGCGCGCGGCCAATGGCACGGTGACCAATGTCGCGGCGCAGCTGCATGCCGTCAAACCCCACCGTTTCGATCGCGCGATAAGCGCGCGATTGCGCCACCCTGACCGAGTCGCCCAGTGCCGTGACGCACAGTACGCGGCCGCCCGCGGTAAGCGTCTGTCCGCCATCCCCTGCCTGGGTGCCCGCATGGAACACCACGCAGTCGCTATCGACTGCGTTGCCCTGAGCAGGCAGGCCATGGATTGGATCACCGCGGCGCGGATCATCGGGGTAATTGGCCGCCGCAAGCACCACACCGAGCGCGCAGCGGCGATCCCATTCGATGTCGATGTTGTCGAGCGTGCCGTCAATGGCGTGCTCGATGATTCGCGCGAAGTCGCCGCGTAGTCGCATCATGATGGGCTGTGTTTCTGGGTCTCCCATCCGGCAGTTGAACTCAAGTGTGCGCGGCTTGCCGGCGCTGTCGATCATGAGGCCGGCGTAGAGAAAGCCCGTGTAGGGGTTGCCCTCGGAGGCCATTGCCTCGACGGTTGGGCGAATGATCTCGCGCATGACCCGGGCATGAACTTCCGGGGTGACGACCGGGGCAGGGGAATAAGCACCCATGCCGCCGGTATTGGGCCCCTGGTCGCCGTCGCACAGCCGCTTGTGATCCTGGCTGCTTGCGAGCGGCAGGATGTTGCGGCCATCAACCATCACGATGAAGCTTGCTTCTTCGCCTTCAAGAAAGTCTTCAATGACGACGCGAGCCCCCGCGTCGCCCATCCGGTTGTCAATCAACATCGCGTCGATCGCGGCATGGGCTTCTTCAGGCGTTTGAGCGACCACCACGCCTTTGCCGGCGGCCAGGCCATCGGCCTTGATCACGATGGGGGCACCGCGCTCGTTGATCCAGTCATGAGCCTCTGCGGCGCTGGAAAACGTTTTGTACTGCGCGGTCGGAATGCCATGCCGGATCATGAACGCCTTGGCGAAATCTTTTGAAGATTCGAGCCGGGCAGCGGCACGGGTGGGGCCGAATATCCGCAGGCGCTTTTCGCGAAACAGGTCGACGATCCCGGCTGCAAGGGGCGCCTCGGGCCCGACCACCGTGAAGGCTACTTTTTCCCGAATGGCGAATTCAGCGAGTTCGGCAATGTCGGTGATGGGTACGTTCCTGAGCCCCGGCTCGCGCGCGGTACCGCCGTTACCCGGGGCAACGAACACCTGGGTGATACCCGGCGATTGCGACAGCCGCCAGGCAAGTGCGTGTTCGCGACCTCCGGAACCTACGACGATCAGTTTCATGGGATGAGCGTTGAGCGGGGGGAGTCGGTGAGGGTTCGAGCGGGCAAGGGCATCTAACTTGTTTCGTCGAACTCGGCGTTGCTGTAGACCTGCTGGACGTCATCAAGATTTTCAAGCGCGTCCAGGAGCTTCTGCATGGCTTGGGCGTCGTCTCCGGACAGCGGCGCAGGGTTTTCGGCCCGCATCGTGATTTCCGCGACCTCCGCTTTCAGGCCCGCCTTCTCGAGCGCCGCCTTCAGTACCGCGAAATCGCCCGGCTGGCAGATGACCTCGATACCGCCTTCTTCGTCGGTGAGCACATCTTCAGCGCCGGCTTCGATGGCTGTTTCCATGACCCGCTCTTCCGAGGTGCCCGGAACGAACAGCAACTGACCGCAGTGACGGAACATGAACGCAACAGAGCCGTCAGTGCCGAGGTTGCCGCCGTGCTTGGAGAACGCGTGGCGGACCTCGGCGACCGTTCGGGTGCGGTTGTCGGTCATGCAGTCAACGATGACCGCAGCGCCGCCCGTGCCGTAGCCTTCGTAGCGGATTTCCTCGTAGTTGGCGCCGTCAAGTCCGCCGGCGCCCCGTTGGATGGCGCGCTGCACGGTGTCCTTGGGCATATTGGCCTCGGACGCCTTGTCCATGGCGAGCCGCAGCCGCGGATTGGCCGTTGCATCGCCGCCGCCCAGCTTGGCGGATACGGTGATTTCTTTGATCAACCGGGTAAAGAGCTTGCCCCGTTTGGCGTCCTGACGCCCTTTACGGTGCTGGATATTGGCCCACTTGGAATGACCGGCCATCGGATCCCTCTGCCTTGCCTGTCGGTAAACTGCGCTGGTGGTTGAGCTTGCCCGGACGTCGGCAGCGTGGTCGAATGCCGGCGGCCAAACCCGAAATCTTAGCACCCGGCCATCTTTGCCGCCCCAAGCCCGCGCCCCGATCTGACAGGAGTCAACATGCCCAAAGCGATTCGAATCGAAACAGCTGGCCCCGCCGAGAACATGAAGCTGGTCGACGTCACACTCGGCCCGCCCGGTAAAGGCGAGGCTCAGGTGGAGCACCACGCCATCGGCATCAACTACATCGATGTGTATTTCCGCAGCGGGTTGTATCCCCAGCCGATGCCGGCCGGTGTGGGTCAGGAAGGTGCGGGCATTGTCACCGCGGTGGGAGAGGGCGTCACGCACGTCAAGCCCGGCGACCGTATTGCGTATTGTGGCGGCCCCCCGGGGTCGTATTGCACCGCGCGCAACATGCCCGCGCACACGCTGGTGAAGCTGCCCAAGTCGATCAGCTTCGAGACGGGCGCGGCCATGATGCTCAAGGGCATGACCGTGCAATACCTGCTGCGCCGCACCTACAAAGTTCAGCGGGGCCAGACGATTCTGTTTCATGCCGCCGCGGGTGGTGTGGGCCTGATCGCCATGCAGTGGGCGAAGGCGCTGGGCGTCAAGGTGATTGGCACGGTGGGGTCAAAAGACAAGGCTGAGCTCGCCCGCAGCTTTGGCTGCGATCACACGATTCTCTATCGCGAAGAAAACATCGTTGAGCGCGTTCGTGAAATCACCAAGGGCGCGATGGTGCCAGTGGTCTACGACTCGGTTGGCAAAGACACGTTCCAGGCCTCCATCGACAGCCTGCAGCCGTTTGGGCTCATGGTGAGCTTTGGCAACGCGTCGGGCCCGGTGCCGCCGCTTGCGCTTACCGCGCTGAAGGGGTCGATGTACATCACCCGGCCCTCGCTGATGGCGCACATGGTCAGCCGCTCCAACATCGAAGAGATCACCACCGATCTGTTCAAGATGGTGTCAAGCGGCAAGGTGCGTATTCCGATCGACCAGCGCTACAAGCTGTCTGAGGCGGTCAATGCGCACAACGATCTCGAGTCGCGGCGCACCACGGGCTGCACGATTCTGTTGCCCTGAGTTCGCGCTTCGTACGATGCCCGAGACTGCGTCTGGCGACGCCTCCGCGCAGCTCGGCATCGCTTCCGATCGGGAGCGGCGCTTCGGCAGCCTCAGCCGTCTCTACGGCGAGCAGGCGCAGCATCGGCTGGCCGCAGCCCATGTCTGCGTGGTCGGCATCGGGGGCGTCGGTTCCTGGAGCGTTGAGGCGCTGGCCCGCAGCGGCGTGGGCCGCCTCACGCTGATTGATCTCGACCACATCGCTGAGTCAAACATCAATCGGCAGGTGCATGCGCTGGATGCCACCCTGGGTGCGTCCAAGATCGAGGTCATGCGCGATCGCATCGTCCAGATCTCTCCCGATTGTGCCGTCGATGCGGTGGATGACTTCGTGACTGCCGGTAACGCCGGGCAGCTGATTCCCAACGATGCCTGGCTGATCGATGCGATTGATCAGCCGCGCGCGAAGGCGGCCATGATCGCGCTGGCGCGCGGCAGAGGGCAGCCGGTGGTGGTGTGTGGCGCAGCGGGGGCTCGCACTGATCCGCTTGCGCTTGCCCGCGATGATCTTGCGCTCACGCGAGGCGATGCGTTGCTTGCATCCGTTCGAGCGCGGCTTCGGCGCGAGCATGGTTTTTCTCGCGAGGCAGGGCGGCGCTTCGGGGTGGTGGCAATCTATTCACGTGAGGTTCCGCGCGGTGCCCCACCCGCAGCGTGTGAGCCTGGCGCACCGCTTGCCTGCGCAGGCTATGGCTCTGCGGTCACGGTGACGGGCGCGATGGGCTTTGCCGCAGCCGCCTGGGTTATTGACGCGATCGTGCGTCAAGCCAGCTGACGATTCCCTCGGCGTTCAAAGGCAGATCAAGCGCAAGCAGGTCAAGCAGTCGACGCTCGGGCAGCGTGACTCCATGCGCGCGCAGTTCCGCGATCAGAAGGGCCGTCAGGTCAGACTGGATGTTCGATGCGCGTGCCTGCCCGGCAGACTGGTGCGCGAGACCGATATCGGCGTAACGTCGCGTGAGTCGCTTGAGCGTATCGCCGATACGCTGCACGTCGCGCACCGCCGAGTAATGGGTGAGCAGGATCGCCTCGGGTTCAAGCGCCAGCATCCGGTCGATGGTGCTGCAGAGCACCTCGGGTTCAAATTGCACTGGCGTCGATGATGGAAACGCAAAAGCGCGGCCATCCACATCGAACTCGCGATAAGAAATCCCGAAAGTATCGCCAGCGAAAATCCAGCCGCTTGCCTCGTCACGAACCATCACATGATGGCGGGCGTGACCCGGCGAATCGAAGCTTTGCAGCAGGCGCCCAGCGAGTCGAATCTCAAGCCCGTCGCTTGCCTCGACCACGCGCGCAGCCGGCACCGGATCGATCCGGCCATACATCCGCTCAGCGTCGGCCGCACCGTAGACGTCACAGGTCGCCTGCCAGAGGCGCGTGGGGTCGATCATGTGGCGCGCGCCCCGTGGATGCACGACCAGCCGGGCTGACGGCAAGGCTGCCATCAGCGTGCCCGCGCCGCCCGCGTGATCGAGGTGCACGTGGGTGAGCACCACCCAGTCGATCTCGCCCGGTTCGAGGCCCAGCGCGGCGATTGCGGCGAGAATTCGCGGCACGCTGTGTCGCGTGCCGGTGTCAACGATCGCGCCACGACCGGCCTCAACGATCAGGTGAACCGCGTCGAACCGATCTCGGATGTAGCCCGAGTCGAGGGCGAAGATGCCGTGGCCGATCGGCGTCAGTAGCGAAACGGAAGTCGTCATGACGGGGTTCCAGATCGATTGTTCGGAGGGACTGCGATAGACTGCCTTGAGGCGTTCGCGCGGGGCGGGCGCATGCCGCAGTGGGGCACCGTAGCCATGAATCTTGCCGAAATCCAATCGTTTGTGTCGCGCCGCTGGGATGAGGACATCATCGCCCGGCTGGTTGACTATGTGAAGGTACCCGCCAAATCGCCCGCTTTTGATGCCAGTTGGGCCGCGCATGGGCATCTTGCCCGGGTGATCCAATCGGCTGAGGCCTGGTGTCGCGCGCAGGGCATTGCCGGCATGAAGCTCGAGATCGTCTCAATCGATGGGCTTACGCCGTGCCTGTTTTTTGATGTGCCCGCCACCCAGGGGTTGGGCAACGACCACAGCGTGATGTTTTACGGCCACCTCGACAAGCAGCCCGAAATGGTGGGTTGGCGCGAGGGGTTCGGCCCCTGGACACCGGTGATCGAAGACGGACGCCTTTACGGACGCGGCAGCGCCGACGACGGCTATGCGGTCTACTCGGCGCTCACGGTCATTGCGGCACTCGACCGCCAGGGCATCGCACGGCCCCGCTGTGTGGGACTGATCGAAACCTGCGAGGAAAGTGGCAGCCCCGATCTGCCGGCCTACCTTGAGTTGCTGGCGCCACGTCTGGGGCAGGTGCAGCTGGTTGCCGGCCTGGACTCGGGCTGCGGCAACTACGAGCAGCTCTGGGTCACCACCTCGTTACGCGGCCTGGTGGGCGGCGTGCTCAGTGTGGAGATTCTGGATGAGGGCGTGCACTCGGGCATGGCGAGCGGCATCGTGCCGTCGTCATTTCGGATAGCACGCCACCTGCTGTCTCGCATCGAAGACTCCAAAACCGGGCGTGTGCTTTTGCCTGCGCTTCATGCCGACATTCCGTCCGAACGACTTGACCAGGCGCGCGCCGCAGGCGACATCCTGGGCAATGCGGTCTGGCAGCAATTTCCCTGGGTGGGTTGCAGTCACGGGCCAGAGCCTCACGCGCACGCCATGCCCACCACCACCGATCCGGTGGAAGCCATCCTGAACCGCACCTGGCGGCCGGCGCTGTCGGTCACGGGTGCGGCGGGATTGCCCGCGCCCGATGCGGCCGGCAATGTACTGCGGCCGCGCACGGTGCTGAAGCTCTCGATGCGGATTCCGCCCACCGTCAATGCCGAAGCCGCCACGCTCGCCATGCGTGAAGCGCTTGAAAATGATGCGCCGTATCAGGTGCGGGTTCGCTTTCAGGCTGACTGGGGCGCAACCGGCTGGAATGCACCGCCCACCGCCGGCTGGCTTGAGCGGGCGCTGCGCGAGGCCTCGCTGGGCGCGTTCGGGCGCGACCCCGCCTGGTTTGGTGAGGGCGGCACGATTCCGTTCATGAACATGCTGGGCGAGCATTTCCCGCAAGCCCAGTTTCTGATCACGGGCGTGTTGGGGCCGCGCTCGAATGCGCATGGCCCGAATGAATTTCTTGATATTGAGTACGCGAAGAAACTGACTACCGCCGTCGCGTCGGTGGTTGCGGCGGTGCGCTAACGCCCGACCTTGCCGTGATCGCCCACGCCTGAGGTTTCCTCCGGGCTTGCCCGTGGGCTGCCGGTGGCCTCATCGGGGAATGCGAAGTGCAGGCGCTGGGGCGCGGCGGACGCCTGCGCACCCAGCGTGACGCTGCGTTCGCGCACGGCGTTTGCGTGTCTTGCCTCGATTTTCCAGGTGCCCGCAGGCAGCTTCAGCACGCAGATCGGGCCATCGGCCACCACCTCGAGCCCGCGCGTCGCGTCGGCACTTGAAACGACGCGCAGCGCAACGTCGGCCACCAGGGTGCCGCGCGTGCCCGCCGCAAACAGCAGCACAGCGTTGGCGCGAGCCTCAAGCGCCTTCAGGGTCTGACGTTCCTCAAAGCCAATGCCGCCGCAGGCCCAGCCGATTGATTCCTGTTCCCGCCAGGCGGGCGACTGCGCCCAGCCTGATGAGGCGGTAAGTGTCAGCGCAAGCAGCAGGCCCGCGTGCAGTGTCTTTGCCAACGGCATCTCGCTCAGACTCCCTGGGTGAGCACGGCACGGATCTCCCGGAGCTTGGCCTTCAGTTTTGCCGCGTGCTCGGGGCCAACCCGGATCATGATGCGCTGGCCCACCGAGCGGCGTTCCAGTGAGCTTTCTGCAAACACATAGAGCACCCGGGGCTGTTCAAGAAAGACGGCCCCGGCGGGTGAGGGCGCGGAAAGCAGATCATCGATCACCTGAACAACACGGTCATTGAAGTGCCCTTCCGGGTAGCCGATCGATCGGTAGGATTTCTGGAACAGCGGATAGAACCGTTTGTACACCGACACCAGTCGGCGGGCATCGATGCCGGCCGCGAAGGCGACAAACGCGTCGTAGCGACGGGCATTCTGCGCGGCAATGGCTGCTTCGCCGTCGCGCCGCTCGATGACGAAAGACCCTGGCATGGCGACCACCGCGCGATATTGCATCGACATGCTGTCGCTGGGCAGGTTGTCGATGGTGAGGACGAATCGCTGCACCACATCGGAGGGCAGCACGAGCCGAAGCCACTGCTCGCGTCCGCCCAGTGCGCCAAGCGCGGCGGCGAGCGCCTTGTCTGACGCGGCCGCGTCAAGATTGGCCGTAGCGGGGTCGATTGGCGACTCGACGCCCAGCACGCGTTCGATCGGGTAACGCGGCGTGCCCGGCGCGGATACCGCAGCGGTTCCCGCGTCGGCGCTCGCGTCGGTGCGTGCGCCTGCGCCTGCGCCTGCGCCTGCGCCTGCGCCTGCGCCTGCGCCTGCGCCTGCGCTAGTCGTGCCGCCAGCGCTGTCCGGCAGCGTGCCGGGTGCTGCCGGGGCGGGCGGCGTGAGGCCTGCCTTGGGCGCAGTGGAAACCGCTCCGGGCGCGCTTCGCCTGGGGTCGGGTTTCATCAGCAGCCAGGCTGCAACAACGAGCCCCGCGGCCACCACCACCAGAACCAGCCAGATCCACCAGCGCCGCGACGGTGCGAGCCCCTCGGTCGGTGGCGGGCCGGCGACAGGTGCGGGGGAATTCATGGAGGGCTCCGACAGGTCAGGTGAGATTGAAAGCGTATCACCGCAGCGATGATCCGATCAGCGTATCACCGCAGTCGGTTGCCGGGAATCCCGGGCCTGAAACTTGATATTGTTCAGGCGTCCAGGCAGTTTGCGGTCGCCCGGCTTGCCCCCGTTCAAGGCCTTGTTAACATAGTTGCTGTGATGGCCACCACTTTGCGGCCGTTCGTCGCCCGGAGAATTGATCCATGAAACTGCAAGGCGTTCATCATGCTGCCTACCGTTGCCGCGATGCGCGTGAAACGGTGCATTGGTATCGCGACAATCTGGGCATGGACTTCGTGCTGGCAATTGCCGAGAACCACGTGCCATCCACCAAGGCGCCCGATCCCTACATGCATGTATTCCTCGACGCGGGCGGTGGCAATGTGCTTGCATTTTTTGAGCTGCCGAACTCGCCCGAGATGGACTTCGATCCCAACACGCCGCGCTGGGTTCAGCACATCGCTTTCAAAGTGGACAGCCCCGCCACGCTCGAGGCGATGCGAGACCGTCTGGTTGCCGGTGGAATTGAGGTGATCGGGCCGGTGGATCACACGCTGTTCAAATCAATCTATTTCTTTGACTGCAACGGGCACCGCCTCGAGCTTGCCGTCGACACCACAACCGACGCCATGCAGCGCCGTCTTGATGAGGTCAAATGGCAGATGCTTGACGAATGGGCCCGCACGCGCCGTGCGCCGCAGCATGCGGCCTGGCTTCACGAGCCCGAATTCGCTGAAGCGGCGAAGCCCTGAGCACGCCGGATTGTCATGAAAACATTCACCCCGCCTCGCTACGCCTGGCGTCCCGCCCCCGAGCAGCAGGGCGTTGTTGAATCACCCCACCCGGTGGTCGTCATCGGCGCGGGTCCAGTCGGGCTGACGGCAGCGCTTGACCTCGCGGCGCGAGGCGTCCGTGTGGTGGTGCTCGACGACAACGACACGGTCAGCGTCGGTTCGCGTGCGCTGTGTTATGCCAAGCGCACGCTCGAGGTCTGGGACCGTCTTGGTTGCGGCGAGGCCGTGGCGGCCGATGGCGTGCGCTGGCAGGTCGGCAAGGTGTTTTTTCAGGACGAAATGGTGTATCGCTTTGACCTGCTGCCTGAGCCCGATCACAAGATGCCGGCCATGGTCAATCTGCAGCAGTACCACCTTGAGCAAACCCTGGTTGAGCGTTGTCTGACCAGCGATCTCATCGACATGCGCTGGCGGCATCGCGTGGTGTCGCTTGAACAGAACGATCAGACGGTGCTGCTCGGCGTGGACACACCCGAGGGCCGCTATACCACCCAGGCGACCTGGGTCATTGCCTGTGACGGCGCAAACAGCGAGGCCCGTGCAATGGTCGGTGCGCCCTTCACCGGGCAGGCGTTCCAGGATCGATTCCTGATTGCCGATGTACTGATGAAGGCCGAGTTTCCAACCGAGCGCTGGTTCTGGTTCGATCCGCCGTTTCATCCGGGTCAATCTGCCCTGTTGCATAAGCAGCGCGATAACGTCTGGCGAATCGATTTTCAGCTTGGCTGGGACGCCGATCCTGTCGAGGAGCGAAAACCCGAGCGGGTCGAGGCGCGCGTCAGGCAAATGCTCGGTCCCGACGCCGACTTTGAACTTGAATGGGTGTCCATTTATCAGTTCGCCTGCCGCCGTATCGATCGGTTCCGGTACGGCCGTGTGCTGTTCGCAGGAGATAGCGCGCATCAGGTATCGCCGTTTGGTGCGCGAGGCGCCAATTCAGGCGTACAGGATGTCGATAACCTGGCCTGGAAGCTGCAGTGCGTGCTGGCAGGGATTGCGCCCGAGACCCTGCTTGATTCTTACCACGATGAACGGGCGCTGGCCGCTGACGACAACATTCGGAACTCAACCCGTTCCACCGATTTCATCACGCCCAAGAATGCGTCGAGCCGCCTGTATCGTGACGCGGTGCTGGGCCTGTCGCGCGATCATGCGTTCGCCCGCCCACTGGTCAACAGCGGCCGGCTGTCGCTCCCCACACGCTACCTTGGGTCGTCGATCATCACCGATGACACCGATGCGTTCGAGGCGCCCTCGGCGGCGCCGGGATGCCCTTGCCCGGATGCGCCGGTTGAGCGTCCCGACGGCAGTTCGGGCTGGTTGCTCGACCATCTGGGCCGCGGTTTTACGCTGCTGGTGGTGGGGGCTGATCCAACCGATTCCAACGCCAACGCCAATGCAGAGCCCTTACCGCTTCCGGTGACCAGGCTTCGGCTGGACCACGATCTGGTTGATCGTCGCGGCGTTCTGTCTGCTCGCTTCGATACCAGGCAGCAGGCGGTTTACCTGATCCGACCCGATCAGTTCATCGCTGCACGCTGGCGACAACCCTCAATGGCTGAGATCCGCCAGGCTCTGGCGCGCAGCCTTGCGATTCATTGAATGAATGATGACCGGAGACACGATGCCGCTCAACCTTGCTCCGAACATTCCCGACCCGGACGGCTTCTACCAGGAACTGATTGACAGCCAGCGCGACCTGGACGAGTCGGCCGCTGCCCTCATGAATGCCCGACTGGTGCTGTTGCTGGCCAACCATGTGGGCGAGCGCGACACGCTGCGTGAGGCGCTCAGACTGGCAAGGCCTCCGGCTCGCTGAACACCTTTCGTGCGGCTTCCTGAATCCTCTCGCGCAGCCAGCGGTGACCGGGCCGCAGCGCCTGGCGGCGCTGCCACAGAATGTCCACGTGCACGGGGGGCAGCTCAAACGGCAGCTTGCGCACCGCAAGCGAGCGCTCGAATCCGGTGGCGGCAACAAAGTGGCGGGGTACCACGGTGAGCAGGTCGGAGCGGGCCACGACCTGGCCCGCCGTGATGAACTGATTCACGGTGAGCATCACGCGCCGGCTGCGTTTCAGGTCAGACAGCGCCTCGTCAACAAACCCGATCGGTCGGCCGGAAAAACTGACCAGCAGATGATTGGCCGCACAGTAGGTATCAAGCGTCAGGTCCTTCGCGGCGAGCGGGTGGCCGCGTCGCATCACGCACACATACTCGCCGGTATACAGCCGGCTATGGCCGAAGCCTTCCGATACCCCCTCCATCTGCTGGAGCGCAAGTGCGGCGATGACCGCAGGGAAATAGCCGATCGCGACATCAATCCCCTTGGCCTCCAGCCACTCGCGTGGGTCGCGGGTGGTCAGCGGCAGGACCCGCAGGTTGATGCCTGGGGCCTGTCGCTCGATCAGCTTCAGTAAGGGCGGAATCAACATGGTGGCGGTTGAGTCTGCCATGGTGAGCAGAAAGCTCATCTGCGCGATGGCGGGCTCGAACGCATCGGGAGCAACCGCCGCTCGGAGTTGATCGAGCGCGGCCCGCACCGACGGCCACAGTGCTGTTGCATAGGGCGTGGGCTCGACCCCATATCCCGAACGCCGCACCAACGGGTCGCCCAGCGCGTCTCGCAGGCGCTTGAGCGCGTTGCTCGCGGCAGGTTGTGTCATCGACAGGTTGTCGGCGGCGCGCGTGAGATTGCGCTCGGCCATCAACTCATCGAATAAGCGCAGCAGATTGAGGTCGAGGGTACGAAAGTTCGCCATTGAAGCGCCGGTCTAACAATTCAAATTGATGATGATAAACATCATAAACATCAATTGGAAATATGTTTTGTCCGGCCCCACAATCCGTTCATACCAAAAAACACTCCTCCTGCCTCGATACAAAGGATTCATCATCATGGCAACGCAATATGCTCTTTCCCACCCCGGCCTCGATCGTCTTGGGCGCAGCTACGACGCTGCGTGCGATATCGCCGCCGCGGTCAGTTCCGCGATAACCGGCTGGCAAGGCTGGCCCCGAATCGCCGCTGCCCTTGACACCTGGGGCCATGCGCGCGCCGAGGCGCTCGCCATGCAAGACCCTCGAGTTCGCGCCGAAATTCAGGCGGCTGCTCAGCGTATGACGTCCGAGGACGTTCGCTGAGGCGGTCTGCCCGATCCGTTGTCTCCTCCACCTCCACGAAGGTGGTTCGGCCTGCGGTGTTCCCGCAGGCCTTTTTTTGCTCAGGCGAGGGCAAACAGATCGTCGTGTTGAACCACCCGACCCTGGTGAATCCACTCGGTCAGGTGCTGGTCGATACTGCGTCGCTCGGCTGATTCAATCCAAAGCTCGGACGCTTCGGGCCGATACACGATTCTGGATCGCGTGAGCTGATCGAGTGTTCTGGGACCCTCGCGCAGCAGCGCCTCCAGGCGCGCCTCGCGGGCATCCAGCCTGGCGGTGAAGGCAGCAAGCAGTTGAAGGAACTCGGCGCGATCGCCAATGACGCCCTTGTGATGCGAGGTGATCCAGCAGCGGGCGGGAATATGCGCGATTTCGGCCAGCGTGCTTCGAAAAGCCGTCAGACTCGAGGTGGCGTCGCCGTAATACGGGCCAAAGCTCGACAGGTCGATGTCGCCGATGAAGGCAATGCCATGGGGCTCGACCAGCAGCACCGAATGCCCTGCGGTGTGTCCAGGCATGTGAATCGCGCGAATACGAGCGCCACCCAGATCCCAGGACGCGTTGTTGCCGTAGCCGACCGCGTCGGGTCGGGGCGTGTAGCGAAACTCACGCCTGATTTTCTGATGCAGCTCATCGAGAACGGGCTGCGGATAACCATAGTGGGCAGCCAGCCCCGGCCAGCTTCGCGCAGCGTCAAGGTCGGCCTGATGAACATGCACCGGCACGTGGCTGAGTCTTTCGAGACCCGCCATGTGGTCCTCGTGCACGTGTCCCAGAACCACCAGATCGGCCTGGTCGATTCCGGAGTCTGCGGGCAAGCGCTGCGACACCAGGGGCGTGTCGAAAACGGCGATCGCGTCGGTGCCCCGCACGATCACCTGGTTGCCGTCGGGATATTTACCCGCGGACTCGCCAGGCCAGACGGTGACCGGGCCGATTTCAATCGCTGCAAGCATCGCGAACCTTTTCTGAGTGTGTCTCGGACGGGGGCTGGCGCGGGCGCACCGCCCGAACCGGCGCTCGCCTTAATTGCCGCCGGACTGGCATCATAGGCCCGATGAACGGGTCCGAGCCACCGTCCGACGCGGCCATCCCGCCCCCGCGGCCTGCGCTTCATGCATTCGCCTGGATGACGGCCAGTGGCGCAGCGATCTGTGGACTCAATTCGCTGATGAAATCGGTGTCGGTTGATCTCGATCCGATGCAGGCGCAATTCCTGCGGTCGCTGTTCGGTGTGG
>Ga0194129_10002326_pt1 | contig 28807 bp, 17 predicted proteins | sample TA2KigCa35mmetaG_FD_150862 | JGI IMG/M metagenome (GOLD analysis project Ga0194129, IMG submission 150862) | Freshwater microbial communities from Lake Tanganyika, Tanzania - TA2015038 Kigoma Deep Cast 35m | ecosystem: Environmental > Aquatic > Freshwater > Lake | place: Tanzania: Lake...
GAAGAAAATCGCGGAGGCGCACGGCCGCGTGATGGAAGACGTTGCGAAGGGCGCAGTCGTCGGGATGCAGAAGGCCGTGACGTTCCTCGAACACGCGGACAATCCGCGCACGCTGCAGGCTGGCGCCACCGCGGCTTCAGCGCGCGCGTCATCTGGAACCGGACCGGGGAGTTCATCAACGGCTTCACCGCCGCCGGCTCCGGCCGCAACCAATACACCCGGCGGCGCACCATCACCAACTGCGGCATCGCCTACCAAATCCGGCCGGCACTCTCCGTGTCGCTCGACGTGGGCAATCTCTTCAACGTGCCGCAGATCTTCTACCGCGGCATCGCGGACCAGACTTCCGAATACCGCATCCCCGGCACCACCGTCAGCCTGGGCGTCAGCGGCCGCTTCTAGCCCGATATTCCAGCCGCGGCCAAAAGTTGTCAGTCCGCTAGTTGTTAAATCGATGGGTCGGCGGTCAGCTCGCGGTGACGCAATTTAACAACTAGCGGACTGGGTGCATCTGCCGATTGGCGGCGATGCACGCGGCAAGAACTTGGCGGGCGTGAAGCCCGCCCCACCACGTAGGAAGTTCGTCAGGGGTGGGGCGGGCTTCATGCCCGCCGGTTTTGCGCCGCCAACCGACAGCTACACCCCTAGCGGACTGACCCCGCGGTTCGTCTCTTGACGTGATTTTCCACCCTGCGTACACCAACGGCGCCGCCCCCTCGTGAATCAGCCGGGTTCCCCACGTGACGCTTGGTTCCATGAGCACGTGCTGCCGCACGAGCCGCTGGTGCGCGCCTGGCTGAGCAGCCGATTTTCCGAGGAAACCGAGGTCGACGACATCATGCAGGAGTCTCTCATCCGCATCCTGCGCGCGCGGGAGCACGGGCGGGTCGACTCGCCGAAGGCCTTTCTCTTCGCCACCGCCCGCAACCTCACGATCCAATGGGCCCGGAAAAGGATCCGGCATGCCACACTTTCTTTGGCGGATCTGGATGAGTTGGGCGTCTTGGATGAGAACGAAGATGTTCCGCAGGCCATCGCCCGGTCCGAGGAACTCGAGTTCCTGACCCAGGCCATGCAATCGCTCCCCACCCGGTGCCGCCAGATCGTCACCCTGCGGAAGATCTACGGGATGTCGCAGAAGGACATCGCCCGGGAGTTGGGTATTTCGGAAAACACGGTGGAAAACCAGGGGGCTATCGGCATGCGCAAGCTGGCCGACTATTTCCGGCGCCGCCTGAACGCGCGCCCTTCGTCGCATGAGTGAGCCCGCCCAGGATTCTCCGGCGCCGCGCGACGCGCAGGCTTCGCACTGGCTCTGGCGCCTCGACCGCGGCCTGTCGCCCGCGGAGCAGGACGCGTTTTTTGCCTGGCTCGCCGCCGACCCCGGCCACGGCGAGGCCCTCAGCCGGCTGCGCCGGAACTGGCGGCAACTCGACCGGCTGGCGGACTGGCGCCCGGAGCACGCCGTCCGTCCCAATCCCGATCTGCTGGCGCCACCGCAGCCCCGGCTTGTGCAGCGGCAACGGTATCTGCCGCCCCTCGCCGCCGCGGCAGCGCTGGCGATCGCCGCCGGATCATGGTGGGGGCAGATCGGCGCGCCGCACTCCGACTCCCCCTCCGGGGCGATGGAGCGGCCGCTGCGACCGGAAAACCGCCGCACCCTGGCCGATGGCACGGCGGTCAAACTCAACCTCGGCGCCGATCTGGAAGTGGCGTTTTCGGCCGCAGAACGTCGTGTGCGCCTTCGCCACGGCGAAGGTTTCTTCATCGTCACCCAGGATCCCGCGCGACCGTTCATCGTAGATGTGTGGGGCGTGGAGGTCCGCGCCGTGGGCACCGCTTTCAACGTCAGCCTGGGCTCAAACGCGGTGGAGGTGCTCGTCGCCGAAGGCGCGGTGCTGGTGGAGACTCCGGCTCCTGGCGCGGGCGGCCCGGAGAATCCCGCCGCCCCGCCGCCCACCGCGCTGGAGGCAAGTCAGCGCGCCAGCATCGCCCTGGGCAGCGAGGCCAGCCCGCGGGCCGTCACCACTCTCTCCCGGCAGGACATGAAGCGCGCCCTCTCCTGGCAACACGGCATGATGACCTTCGACCAGAGGCCGCTCTCCGCGATCGTGGCCGAACTCAATCTGCTGAACGAGCAGCAACTCGTCATCCGCGACCCGGAGGTTGCGACCATGCTCTTCAGCGGCACCATCCGCTCCGACAACGTAGCCGGCTTCGTGCGCCTGCTGGAGTCTGGTTTCCGCGTGCGCAGCGAAACGGTGGCGGCCAAGAGGATCGTCCTGCGGTCCTTCTGACGCCGCCCGGCCGCGCCCCAGGCACACGGGAGAAACGCACCGGAGGAAAGCATGACTTCATCCCCCGCCTCCCGGAAAGAGTGGTCCCTTTTCCCCTTGGTGGAAACGTCCCGGCTCCGCGTCTCAAGGGTGAGTTCCGCCTGCCATGGCACCCCCGAATTCCGCCGGTCCGTACACCCAACCCCGTGTCCGCCCGCATGAAACCAGCCGGTTGGCTTCTCGTCCTGTCGGCGATGCTGGCGCCGTCGGTCGGCGTCGCGCAGGAGCCGGCGGCGCGCATGCGCGTGGAGGTGCCGGCCGGCGAAGTCGCAGTGGCGCTGCAGCAGATGGCCGTCCAGACCGGACTGCAGATCATCTTTCGCCCCGATACGCTCGCCGGCGTGCAGGCCCGCGCCGTGCACGGCTCGTATTTCCCCCAAGAAGCCTTGGATCTGCTGCTGGCGGGCACCCCACTCGTGGCCGTCCCGGATAAGGCCAGCGGCGCCTTCGCCGTCATCTTCCGGGACACCGTCCAAGACGCCGGTGCGCCCGTCGCCCGTTCCAGTCCTGAACCAAGCCCGACCACCAGTCTACCCGAGTCACGCCTCCCCTCACCGCAGGAATCCCAAATGAACACCAAGCGCTCCTTCCTTTCCCGGATTTTCGGCACCCTCTTCTGCAATGGCGACACCGCGGAGTCGAATTCCGCCGCCCCACGCAAGAACGGCGCGGCCGGCCTCCGCACCGCCGTGGGCCTCGCCGTCGCCTCGGCAGTCGGCCTGCCCGCCACCGCCCAAGCCCAGACCGCCACCGGCGCGATCGAAGGCCGCGTCATCAACGCCGCCACCGGCCTGGCGCTCAACAACGCCCGCGTGACGGTCGAAGGCACCCGGCTCGAAGTATTCACCGACGAAAACGGGGGCTACCGCCTCCGCAACATTCCGTCCGGTGAGGTCCGGCTCCGCGCCACTTACACCGGCATGGAAGCGCGGGCGGAAAGTCTGAACGTGACCTCCGGCGGACTTGCGCGAAAGGACTTCTCCCTGGCGTTTGCCCGCGGAGTGACCACGTACGGCGCCGACGTCGTGCAGCTCGGGCAGTTCATCGTGGAGGCAACGCAAGTCAGCGCCGTGGCGGCGGCGCAGAACGAGCGCAAGGTCGCCCCAAACATCAAGGACATCGTGGTCTTCGACGAGATCGGAGACCTGGGCGACGGCAACATGGGCGAGTACCTGAAGTACACGCCGGGCATCACCATCCGTCAGACCGGCACCGATGCGGCGGCCATCTCCATCCGCGGCATGCCCGGCGAGACGGTGGTCGTGCTGATCGACGGACACCAGCACGGCAACATGGCCGACGATCGCGTGTTTGCCCTGCCGGGCACTTCCCCCTCCAATGTCGACCGCATCGAGGTGACCAAGTCACCCACCCCCGATCGCCCGGCCAACTCGGTGGGCGGCACGGTGAATGTCATTTCCAAGAGCGCACGCAACATCGCCAAGCGCCGACTGACGATCGATGCCAACGCGACCTACAATTCCTTCGACGGAATCAGGCTCCCCGGGTTGTCGGAGCGTTACCAGACCGATGACTTTTCGAACAATCGAATGCGGAAAATTCAACCGGGGTTGGCGGTGAGTTGGGAGCACCCGGTGAACGAGAAATTCGCTTACAACCTGCGCCTGCAGGAAACGCGGCGCTTCTCCGTCCAGGAGCAGCACAACCAGGTCTGGGATATGGTCAACGGGCTGCTGACGCGTTCGAATCCCCAGGGCAACACCGGCTATCGTTCGCGTGCCTTGGCGGCCGCCAGCGCCGACTGGCGGATCAGCCGCCGCGATTCGCTGCGGTTCACCCTCGAGTCGGTGATGAACTACTCCGAGGGGACGAGGCCCACCTTCCGCGTGGACATGGGCGCCAACAGTCGGACCGTGCTCACGGGCCCCGTTGCCTATGCGCAGGGTGCGGCCAACGGCGTCGACAGCTTGCGCAGCAGCACCTCCATCTCGCTGCGTGACTACGGCACCGACACCGCGGGCATCAGCTACCGGCACGACGGCGATGTCTACAAGATCGACGTACGCGCTAGCCACTCCACCGCGTACGACAAGCGCCAGGGCACCAACAAGGGGACGTTTACGGGGATGGGCGACATGACGCTCAGCAACTTGGTCATCCGCATGGACGATATCACCGGGATCTACGACGGGCGGGCGCCGCAGTTTTCCGCCATCAACCGGGCAGGCAATCGAGTCGATCCCTACGACAATTCGTTCATGACCGTGCCGATGGGCGTGAACAATCGCCTGCGCATCGTCGATGCCATGAGGACGGTGTCGGCCGATGTTTCCCGGAGTTTCACCGCCCCATTGCCCACGATGCTCAAGGCCGGCGTGTTGATCAGCAACCAACGCAAGGACCGGACGCAGCACAACGAGCGCTGGAATTTCACGCCGCCGGCCGGGGTCGCGACCAACGTGGGGAGCTACGATCTGAACGACAACGGGCTCTCAAACATGACGGCGCAGCAGGGGACGCTGAAGGCCGACTATGTCAGTCCGCGTAAGCTCTACCAATTCATGAAGGCGAACCCGACGTGGTTCACCTACGATGCGCCGACCTCTTTCACCAATTGGGCGAGAAACTCCGCTTTCTTCGAGGAGACCATCCGGGCGGGCTACGTGCGCGGCGACGTGAAATTGCTCAACAACCAGGTGTGGCTGGTGGGCGGCGTGCGCTTCGAGGAAACCGAAAACAACGGCGCGGGAGTGAAGAACGACATCGGGGCCACCTACCAACGGGACGCCAGCGGCCGGATCTTGCGCGACGCGGCGGGGCGCCCGATCCCGATCACCACCGATGCCCTGGCGTCCGCCAAGCTGCGGTACACCGAACGGGCCGCCCGGGCGCACAAGCAATACTCCAGCTACTACCCCAGCCTGAATGGCACCTGGTATGTGAACGACAAGTTCCTGGTCCGTGCCGCCATCGCCTCCACCATGGGCCGGCCCAACCTGACCTCCACCATTCCCGGCTTGACGATCCCGGACCCGAACTCCACGAGCCAGGTGCTGTCGCTCGCGAACACCGCCCTGAAGCCCTGGACCGCCAAGACCTACGATATTTCGCTGGAAACCTATGAAGTGAAGGGAGCCAGCCTCGCGGTCAGCGGCTTCAAGAAGGAAGTGAAGAATTTCTTCGTTTCCTCCGTTGCGCCGGTCTCACCGGAGCTCATGGAGGTGTACGGTTTGGGGCCTGAATTCAGCAGTTACCTGGTGTCGACCCAATTCAACGGCTCCGACACTGCCTCCATCCGGGGGATGGAATTCAGTTGGCGCCAGAACTGGACCTTCCTTCCCAGTTGGGCCAAGGGGGTGTCGACCTTCCTGAACTACACCCGCACCCTCCGCGGAGGCCCGGCCGGACTGTCGCTGAGCAGTGTGAACGCCGGTTTCGGCCGCAAGAGCATCAACTACGGCATCAACTATTCCCGGAAGAATCTTTCGGTGCGTTACAACGTGGCGGATATCGATGAAATCGTGCACTATACAATTGCCGCGAGTTCGACGGTCCTGCCGGGAAGCTACCACCGCGTGGCCCCACAGCTCATCCAGGATCTGTATGTCGAGTACCGCTTCGCCAAGCGCTACACGGCCTACCTGAGCGGCCGGAACCTGGGCAACAGCCTGGATGCACGGGAAAATTACAACGCGGCCCTGCCGCCTGCCATGAGGCCAAACCAGGTCCGACCCTACGGCACCCTGACCACGCTTGGTGTCAGGGCGGAATTCTGAGCCGCTGCGACCGCTCAGTCGGTGGGCCCGCAGTCGAGGGCTCGGGTCCCGGCTGCGGTCCCGCGGCGGAGGTTTTTTCGGCCGGCGGGTCGCGGCCGCCAGGACTTCGCAACTTCCCCCTTGTGCATACCAACCCATCCAATCGCCCACCTTCGCTCTCGGTAGACTGCGCCGGGGTCGCCATGCCCCGCCGGCGATTCCTCGCGGTGGCGGCCACCGCCTCGTCCACTCTCGCGCTCGGTGCCGGCGCGCGGGGCGCGGCTGGAGGCGGCACCCCGACACTCCTCTCGGTGAAACGCATCTGGAGCGCCAAGGATGCCATGCGCGCGCGCTTCACGGGCCTAGTGCATTTCAAGGATCGCTGGTATGTCGCGTTCCGCGAAAGCGGCGTGGTCCTGCCGGAGCCGGGGCCGACGAGCGCGAACCACGGCGCGGTGCGCGTCATCTCCTCGGCCGATGGCGAACAGTGGGAATCGGTCGCGTTCTTCGCGAAGGCCGGTCACGACCTGCGCGATCCGAAGATCACCGCGACTCCGGACGGCCGCCTGATGGCCTACTGCCTGACGCCGAACCTTGCGTGGTTTTCGGGCGACGGCCGCCGCTGGAGCGACGCGCACGAGTTTCTGCCCCGGGAGGAGCGGTTCTGGCGGGTCGACTGGCACCAAGGTGTCGCCTACACGGTGAACAGCATGAGCGCGGAGGGCGGCAAGACCCGGCCGCTTCGGCTCTACCGCAGCGATCCGAAGAAGACCGGCTGGGACGTGGAGGACGGGATCCCGTTCGACGTCGTCTGTGCCGACATGCTGCCGCGGGGCTATCCGGATGGCACCACGCCCGAAACGGCCAAGATTCGGATGGTCGAGCCTTCGCTGGTGTTTCGCCCGGATGGCACCTGCGTCGCGCTCGTGCGCCGGCAGGACGACGTCCGCGGCGTCGGCACCATCGGCATCGTCGGCACGGCGAAACCGCCGTACACCGACTGGAACTGGAAAATCCTGAACCAGGAGATCGGTGCGCCGCACATGATTCAGTTGCCCGACGGCCGCTTCGTCGCCGGGGTGCGCCTCTACCGTCCCCTGCCGAAGGACGCCCCCGGCGGGCGGCGCACCGCGCTCGTCTGGGTCGACCCGGAAAAGGGTCGCGTGGAGGAGTTCCTCACCCTGCCCTCAGGCAACCACACCAGCTACGCCGGGCTCGTCTATCGCGACGGCATCCTCTGGGTGAGCTACTACTCCGCGCACGAGTCGAAAGTCTACGACTTCACGAGCATTTACCTGGCGAAGGTGCGTGTGAACTAGCCTTCCCGCCCTTCCGGCCATAATGCCGCTTGCAGTCGGCATTGTTGCCGCTAGGGTGGCGGGCATGAGCATCGCTGCCCTCGACTCCCTCGCCCGCTTCACCGGTCCGGCCCTGGTGGATCGCCTCAACGAGGGCGTCAAGGCCACCGTCTTTTCCAGCCTCGCCGCGGCCATTGATGTACCAGCGGCCGCGTTGGCCGAGGCTCTCGGCCTGAGCGCCCGCACCCTGCGCAACCGCGACCGGCTGACGGCTGATGAAACCGAGCGGACCTACCGTGCGTATCGGGTGTTGGTACGCGCCCGCGAGGTGCTCGGCAGCGACGCCGATGCCCGGGCTTGGCTGCGCACCCCCCAGCGCGCGCTCGGCGGGCGGGTGCCGCTTTCGCTCCTCCTGCGCGACGTCGGAGCCGAGGAGGTGCTTAACGTCCTCGGCGCCATCGAGGATGGCGGTTACCTGTGAGATTTTATCGCATCGTCCGCGCGCGTTTCGATCAACCGGCCACGGCCTGCCACGGAGAGAGCGCGACCAAGGTTGCCCACCGCTGGAATCAGGCTGCGCCCGACCTGCGCGCGGTCTATGCCTCCGATTCGCTCGCCCTCGCCTGCCTCGAGTGCCTCGTGCACATCCGCCCGCTGCCGCGGATCTTCCCCGGCAGCCTCTACTACATAGTCGACGTGCCCGACCGCCTCTTGGAACAGCCGACCCTCGCTGCCCTGCCGGTGGGATGGAACAGCGCCGTGCCCGGGCTGGCCTCTCGGGACTTTGGCACGGACTTCCTCCGCCGCCAACGCGCCGTCGGACTCGTGGTGCCCACGGCCATCCAACCCCTCGGCCTCAACGTCGTGCTGAATCCGCTGCATCCGCATTTCCAACTCGCGTGGGTGCGGGGTCCGTTCCCGTATCCGTTCGATGATCGGTTGGCGTAGCCTGCATTCCTGCCCGCGGCTCGTCGCATCACCTTTCCGACGACAGGGATCCGCCCCGCGAGTACGTTGGGGTTATCCCTTTGGTGGAAAGGTCGTGCGCCGGCGTCTTAAGGGAGAGCCGCGGCCCGAACTTCGACCCGCCGTCCTGGCCGCGCCCCACCCTGTTCCGTCTGCGCCACTCCCATGAACTCCTGGATGCCTCCCCTCCCCAGGCCCCCCCCTCCAATCCTCCGACGCCTCCTGCTCGTATCCCGGACCCGCTCCGCCGGCCTGCTCGGCCTGGCGCTCGCGATCGGGACCGCGTCTGCCGTTGCCCAAGCGGCCACCGCCGCCCTCGAAGGGCGAGTCCAGAGCGCGGCCACCGGCCGGCTCCTCAACAACGCCCGCGTAGTGGTGGAAGGCACCAACCTCGAGGTGCTCACCGACGCCGATGGCGCCTATCGACTGCGCAACGTGCCGGCGGGCGCCGTCCGCCTCAGGGTTTCCTACACCGGCCTGGAAACGCAGGTGACAAGCGTGACGATCGCCGCGGCGACGACAACGCGGCGCGACTTTGCCCTCAACCTCCCGGCGACGCAGGCCACCTTCGATCCCAAGGATGTGGTGAAGCTCGACAGTTTCGTGGTTGAATCCACCGCCCTGAGTGCCGCCGCCGCGGCGCTGAACGAGCAAAAGATGGCGCCGAACATCAAGAACGTCGTGGTGCTCGATGAGATTGGCGAACTCGGCGACGGCAACATCGGCGAATATCTCAAGTACACCCCCGGCGCGGCGATCCGCGCGGATCCCCAGCAAGCCGAGGCGCTCTCGATCCGCGGGCTGCCCGGCAATACGGTCGTGTTCCTGATGGACGGCGCCGAGCTCTCGAATCCTTCCACCGATCGCGTCTTCTCCCTCTCGGCGAGTGCGCCGGCGAATGTCGACCGCGCCGAGATCACCAAGGTGCCGACGCCCGATCGCCCGGCCAACGCCGTCGGCGGCACGGTTAACGTCATCGCCAAGAGCGCGCTGGGCGCCAAGCGCCCGGTGCTCAAGGTCGACCTGCAGGGAACCTACAACACGTACGACCGCTTCTCCGCGCCCGGCTTCAGCGAACGCTGGGGCGCCGAGGCGCTGTCCGGTGGCCGCACGCGTCTCGTCCAACCCGGCGCCACCGTCAGCTACGCCCATCCGGTGAGTCCCACCCTCGCCTTCACTCTCACGCTGAGCGAACTGCGCCGACTCTATCCGATGGAGTTCATCTACCCGCAGTGGAACATGGTCAGCACCGTGCTCACGCAATCGCAGCTGCAGGGCTACTTCCAGCACAACGGCCGGGCGCTCGCCGCCGGCAACGTCGACTGGCGCCTCGGTCCCGCGGATTCGTTGCGCTTCACGGTCGATCACGTGCGCAACACAATGTCCGTGCGCCGGCCGCGTTACTTTGCGATCTTCGGCGCGGGCGTTACCGGCGGCCCGACGTTCTCCCAGGGCGCGGCGACCGGCGTCGACACGATCCGCCAGCAGGTCGATTACAACGATCGCATCTACGGCACGACCTCCGCCGGCGTGCGCTATGTGCACGACGGCCGCCTCTTCCGGATCGACGCCAACGCTCACTTCTCGCGCAGCTGGGATGACCGGGTCGACACCGACCATGGCTTCTTTTCGTCCACCGGCCAGGCGCAGGCCGCCAATCTCGTCGTGCGGGCAGACGGCCTCGACGGCGTCTATTCGCGCCGCGCGCCGCGCTATTCCGCCACCACCCGCGCCGGCGCCGCGTTCAACCCCTACGACGCCGCCGATCTCTCCCTGGGCAATCCGCAGAGCTCGCCGCGCCAGATCGTCGCCGACGTCCGCTCGCTTTCGGCCAACCTCGCCCGCTCCCTCGGCACCACGGCGCCGACCACCCTCAAGGCCGGATTCGCCATCAACACCCAGCGGAAGGACGTCGTGCAGACCACGCGGACCTGGACGTTCACACCACCCGCCGGCGGCAGCCGGCTGGTGCGCAATCACGATGTCGTGAGCGGTCCCCTCTCGGCGCAGTCGATGTTCGACGACACCTTCCGGGCCCGCTGGGTCAGCCCAGCCAAACTCTACACGCTCGCCCGCGCCCAGCCCCAGTGGTTCGTGCTCAACGAGGCCGCCGCCCATCAATCCGGCGTGACCAACTCCAAGTTCTTCGAGGAGACCATCTCCGCCGCCTACCTGCGCGCGGATGTGAAGCTCCTCGCGAATCGCCTGCTCCTCGTCGGCGGCGTGCGCTTCGAGAACACCGAGGACCTCGGTGCCGGCCCGAGGGACGACTTGCGCGCGACCTATCAGAAGGACGCCGCCGGCAACCTGCTGCGCGACGCCGCCGGGCGGCCGATCCCGATCACGACCGACGCCCTCGGCACCGCCAAGCTCCGCTACCAGGTGCGCGGCGCCGAGGCGCGCAAGGAATACTCGGGGTGGTATCCCAGCCTCAACGCCACCTACACGGTCACGGAGGACATCCTCCTGCGCGCCGCCTTTGCGCAGACGCTCGGGCGCCCCAACCTGACCGAGATTATCCCCGGCATGACCGTGCCCGATCCCTCCTCGACCAACCAGACCCTCACGCTCGTCAACGCCGGGCTGAAGCCATGGACGGCCAACAACTACGATCTCTCGCTCGAAGCGTATGGGATCAAGGGCGCCACGATCTCGGCCAGCCTCTTCCGCAAGGAGCTAAAGGGCTTCTTCGCCTCGGCCGTCTCGCCGGTCACGCCGGAGCTGCTTTCGCTCTACGGGCTGGGCAACGAATACAACAACTTCCTCGTTGCCACCAAACGCAACGGCGGCAGCGCGAGCGTCGAGGGCTACGAACTCAGCTGGCGGCAGGCGTGGTACTTCCTGCCCGCCTGGGCGAAGGGCTTCTCGACCTTCGCCAATGCCACGATCACCCGGCGGGGCGGGGCCAACGCCGCCGATCTGGGCGACGTCAACAGCCCCTTCCAGCACAAGAATCTGAACTGGGGCGCCAGTTACGTGCGCCGGAATCTCTCCCTGCGCTTCAACATGTCGTACATGTACAAGGCCGCCTCGTTCGCCGTCGGGCCGAGCGCCACCGTGCCCGCCGGAGTGACCCAATACATCGCCCCGCAAATCACCCAGGACTGGTCGGCCGAGTATCGCTTCACCAAGCGATTCTCCGCCTACGCCAGCGCCCGCAACTTCACCATCTCCACGCTGCGGGAGGAACGCTCCGGCGGCAACGCACCGGCCTGGACCCGTCCCACGCAGTACCGCGCCTTTGGCTCGCTTGTCACCCTCGGCGTGCGGGCGGAATACTGATCGAGAATTGACTCGTCCCGCCACCCTCGCGGCGCAAAGCCGCCCCTGCGCCGGCGACGATCGAATTGCGATTGGCCCGGCATCACTCTGCGAATCCAGAACAACAACCAGCCCCCCCTGACAACATGATCCCCTCCCCGATCCACCCAATGACCACTGCCCACGGTACCATGCCCCGCCGGGACTTCCTCAAGTCGGCCGCCGTGCTCGCGGCCTCGACCGCCGCCGTCCCGCTGTCCGCCCAGCCCAAGCCGGCCGCCCCCGCGTCCGGCGCCGAACTGCTTTCCGTGAAGCGCATCTGGAGCGCCACCGAGAAATCGGACTTTCGCGAGTCCGAGATGGTCTGGTTCAAGGGCCGCTTCTATGCCTCGTTCCTCGAGCGCGGCGTGGCCCGTCCCGATCTCGGCAAGAAGAGCAGCATGCCGGACGGTCGGCTCCAGATCATCTCCTCGGCCGACGGCGAGCAGTGGGAACCGGTCCGGCAATTCGGGATTCCGGGCCAGGATTTCCGGAGCCCCCAGATCATGGTGACGCCGGACGGGCGCCTCCTCGCGACCGCCACCCTCGGGCGGGGGGCGGTGGCAGGGATGGCCTGGTTCTCCACGGACGGAAAGACGTGGGGCGAGCGCATCAACATCGCGCCGCCGGAGCTGGAGTTCTGGGACATTGGCTGGAAGGGGAACACCGCCTATGTGATCAACTACGTGGCGCGCGACGATGAGCCCGTGCGGCTGTATCGCAGCGTGCGCGACGTCGGCGACTGGAACGCCAAGAACGGGATCCGTTTCGAAGTCGTGAACCCCAACCTGCTGCCCAACGGATATCCCGACGGGCGCACCCCCGTGCAGGCCAGGATCCGGCTGGTGGAGCCGTGCCTCCACTTCACCGACGACGGCACCTGCTACGTGCTGACACGGCGACAGAGCGAGACCGAAGGCATGGCCACCACCGGCATGTTCGGAATTTCCCGCCCGCCCTACCAGGATTGGAAGTGGACGATCCTGAACGAGAAGATCGCCATGCCCGACATGATCCGCCTGCCCGACGGCCGGTTTGTGGCGGGTACCCGCCTCTACCGCGATCTGCCGAAGAACGTGCCCGGCGGCCGTCGGACCGCCCTGGTCTGGGTCTACCCTGAGCAAGGCCGCATCGAGGAAATCATCACCCTCCCCTCCGGCAACCACACCGGCAGCACGGGCGTCGTCTACAAGGACGGCATCATCTGGGTCGCCTACCACTCCGGCCACGAAGGCAAACTCTACACCTCGACCAGCATCTACCTGGCAAAGGTGCGCCTGTAGTGCCGAAGCCGAATCCGCGTCCAACTGCGTTCATCCGCGCTTGAAGTCGCACGGCCGTTCTCTTCTCAACGAAACCCACCTCAATTCTCTCCCTCATCGTCATGACTCAACCCGACTCGCTGCGAAACGAAGGTAAGGATGCATCCATGCCGCGCCGTGGCTTCCTAAAGGCGGCTGCGCTCGCAGCCACCGCTACTGCCGTAAGCGGCCCAACCGGCCGGGCCCAACCCGCCCCGTCCGGCACCGCCCCGGGGGCGACGTCGAAGAAGGTCCCGTTCCGGATCGTCTTCTCCTCCGACATCCACGCCATCGTCGACACCGAGAGCACCTACCGTAAGGAAGGCGAGCTGTTCCGGCCCGAAATGCTGGAGGCGGCCATCGATGAGACAGCCGGGATCGGTATCGATGTGCACAAGATGGTCCCGGGCTTCGGCTGGGTGCCGCGCTGGAAGAGCAAGAGCTACCCGATCGAGGAACACTGGAAATGGTACGTCGGCAAGTTTGGCGAGCCGAAGGGCAAGGTTCGCGAAATGCAGATGGGATACGTCCAGTACGCGCTGGACGGCGGGGACTACACGCAACTCTTCATCAACCGCTGTCGCGCCAAGGGCCTCTCACCCTTTGTGAGTCTGCGCCTGAACGACGAACAGGGCGGCGAGGGCCCCGAGGGCGTGTGCCGCTTCGCCGAGGAGAACCCGCAGTTCAAGCTCGGCCTCTCGGGCTATACCAAGGGCGTCGAGCACCTCATGAACTGGATTCACCCCGAGGTGCGCCGCTACAAGGAGACCTACATCGACGAACTCGCGCGCTACGACCTCGACGGCCTGGAGCTCGATTTCATGCGGCGGCCCACCTATTTCCGCCTCGACCAGACCACACGCGATGACCGCGTGCAGATCATGGCGAACTTCGTGCGCCGCGCGCGCAAGACCCTCGACAAGCACTCGAAGCCGGGCAAGTACCGCTACCTCTGCGTCCGCATCCCCTGCCACCTCGAGGACTACGACAACCTCGGCATCGACCTGCAAACCTTCGCCGAGGCGGGGGTCGACGTCTTCAACGTGTCGCCCTCCATGGCCACGCAGCAGCAGACCGATCTGGCCGCGATCAAGAAGAAGGTGCCCAACGCCGCGGTCTTCCTCGAGATCACCGACCTGTCCGACAAACCCGTGCGCGGACACTTCCTCCGCCGCCCCACCGACGAGGAGTTCTACACCGCCGCGCACCTCGCCTACTCCCGCGGGGCGCAGGGCCTGTTCACCTTCAATTTCTGGTGGTTCGCGGGGAAACTTGAATACCGCAAGAACCGGGGCATGACCCTCCACAAGCTGCCGTTCCACATCTTTAAGAACATCCGCGACCCGGCCTGGGTCGCCCGCCAGCCGCAGCACTACTACCTCGCGCGCGGGTATGGAGGTTATGAACCGAAGCTCGACGACACCCGCAACGCGTACATGATGCGCCACGCGAAGTACAAGCCGCAGTCCCCCCTGCCCTGCCGCCTGGAAACCGCCGGGCAATGGATGCAAATGATCATGGATCTCGCCCCGCCCACGGGCGGCTGGAAAGGCAAAGGACGCCTGCGCCTCCAGGGCGCCGCCTCGCTCGCCGGGCGCGAGTTCGAAATGGTCATCGGCCGCACCCCGGTCGTGCCGGGCACCAAGTTGCAGCCGAGCGACGACGTCTCGGCTCCCTACCCGAGCCGCTACACCGATGCCATCGGCAAACCCGAGGACCACCGCGCGTGGGTCGTCCCCGCAGAACTCCTGGTCGACGGCGAGAACCGTTTCGTGCTCACGCTGAAGCGCGGCGAACCGGTCGACATCATCCGGCTCGACCTCGCGATCGGCTGATGTTTCTCCAGGCACAATCGAGAGCGCGGGGCCTCGCCCTGATTGCGCTGAACTGCTCCGTCCTCGGGTTTGCGGCGACGCCGCAAACCCCGCAAACCCCGTTCACGAATTCGCTCGGCATGCGGATGCTCCCGATTGCGCCCGGGACTTTCCGGATGGGGGAGATGCGCGATCCACCGCCCGCGATCTTCGGTCAGCGGGATGATCTCGCGCGCGGCGATTGGGACGAACACCCCGTGCACGAAGTGGTCATCACGCGGCCGTTCTTCATCGCCGAGGAGGAGGTCACGGCGGAACAGTTTCGAAAATTTCGCGCCGACTTCCGCGGCGACCCGGCGTTCGCGCCGCACGTATCCGGCGTGAGTTGGGACGAGGCCATGGCGTTCTGCGCCTGGCTGAGCCAGCAGGAGGGTCGTCCCTACCGCCTGCCGACCGAGGCGGAGTGGGAGTATGTGTGCCGGGCCGGCACGGACACCTGGTTTTCGTCGGGCGGCGAGAAGCCGCCCTCGCCCGGCACGGCCAACGCCTGGGGCGTGAGAAACCTGCACACCGGCGTGGCCGAGTGGTGCCACGACTGGCATGGCGAATACCCGCGGGAACGGCAGGTGGATCCCGTGGGGCCGGCGCAAGGCATCGCCCGCGTCGTACGCGGCGGCGGCTTCGATCAGCGGACGCCGTATTATGCCCGCGCGGCCAACCGGGCGGGGGCGCCGCCGAACTTTCCCCCGCGCCCGGTCGAGCGCATGGCGGAGCTGGTGCAATCGCCGCTCAAGGTGACCCCCGCCACTCCCGCCGACGGCGGACCGGCCGTCTGGAAGAAGGAACGACTCAACCGCGAGTTCAGCCGGGAAACGCCCAACCGCCAGGGACGGCACAACGTCGGCCTCCGCGTGGTGTGCGCACCGCTGCCGCCCACCTCGCCTACGATCTTCACCCCCGCCTACACGAGCCTGGGCGTGGTGCAGGCGGGACCGTCGCCCGTCATCGGGCCGTCCCCGCTCCGCCCGTGGTTCCGGAAGCGATACGCGCTCCCGGAGCCGGCGACGCACCGCGTGCTCGGCTTCCCCCGCGGCATGCAGGGCGGGCACAACAGCCCCGCCTTCGAAGTTGCCGCCAACGGCGACGTGCTCGCCGTCGTGCCGCCCAACGCCGACGCTGATCAGGCGCTCGTCGTGATTCGCCTCCGCTTCGGCGCCGACCAGTGGGACCTGCCGGACACCTTTCTCGACCTGCCCGACATCCGCGACAGCTCGCCACTGCTGTGGAACGATGCCGGCAAGCTCTGGCTCGTCTGGGGCAACAATCGACTCAACTCCGGGTTTCCTTTCCAGTGGCTGACCTCCTCCGACCACGGGGCCACGTGGAGCGCGGTGAACTTCCCCCTGTTCACCACCCCCGTCGGCCCCCACTCCGCCCAACTTATCACCAACGGATTCCGCGACCGCCACGGCCGGATCCACCTCGCGAGCGATGGCATCGAGGAGGAATCGCTCCTCTGGCAGAGCGACGACGATGGCGCCACCTGGCGCGACCCGGGCGGCCGCACCGCCGGCCGCCACACCGTGTTCGTCGAACTGCGCGACGGCCGCATTCTCGGCATCGGCGGCAAGGACTCCCATCTCGACTACTTCTCGCCCCAGGCGACTTCGCGCGATCGCGGCCAGACGTGGCAGGTGGGCAAATCAACCTTTCCCTGGCTCGGCACCAATCAGCGGCCCACTCTGATCCGGCTCGCCAGCGGCCGTCTCTTCTACGCGGGCGACCTCCAGCATCTCGGAGGATCCCAGCCCGCCGGCTTCACCGAGCGCGGCGCCTTCGCCGCCCTTTCCGACGACGACGGCGTGACCTGGATCACCCGCCGGCTCCCCGGCACGCAGCCGCATCGCAATGCCGAAAAGGCCAAGTCCCTCGGGGCCGACACCATCGGCTATGTCGTCGCCCGCCAGGCGCCCAACGGCATCATCCATCTGCTGACAACGATGAACGTGCCCTGCCTTCACTTCGAGTTGAACGAGGAGTGGATCCTCCGCGGCAGCGACGCGATCGCGCGGGCCGACGACTCCACCCTCCGGCGCAACTCCGCCACCCGCGTGCGCGACGTGCGCGAATACGTCGAACGCTACCGCGAGGATCGCATTCGGATCCGCTACCACGGCGGCGTTGGCGACGACGGCCGTTTCCTATGGCACGGGCCGGCCGTCTGGATGACGCGCGACCGCCGCGTCGTGCGCGAAGCCACCTACGTCCTGGGCGAACTCTCCGGCCGGGAGAGTTTCCGCGATCCGCGCGGCACGCTTCTCTGGACCCGCGACCACCGGCCGGCCGACCGCTCCATGGAGTGGACTTCCTACTGGCCCGACGGAAAAGTGCGGACGCGCTCAACCTGGCGCGACGGCCGCGCCGAGGGCACCGCCGTGATGCTGGCACCCGACGGCCGCGAGCTGATACGCGGGGAGTTTGAGCACGGCCGCGTGAGAGCAGTGAGCGGCATTCCGGCGGAGTATTAAAACAACCCGCGCCACCCACGATTCTGCTCATGAAAAACTCTGCCGCTTCCGCCAGGCCGCTCTCGCGCCGGAGGTTTCTGCGTCGATCTCTTGATTGCGTCGTGCTGCCGCTTGGCGCAACGCTGCCGGCCCAATCTCGCGGCGCTGATGCGCTGCGGCCAAGCGAGAACCCCGCCAAGGCACGGCCGCTGGCCCAGGACTTCAGCGTTGTCGTCCGGTCCCGCAATCCCCGGAAGTTTCACTTCAAGGAACCCGCCTTAATCGCTCTGCCGGGAGGGACCCTGCTGTGTGGTTATGAGGCCTACGGTGAGGAGACTGGCTACCGCATCGCGGCAAGCACCGACGGCGGGAGGACCTGGATGTCCCGCGCCGATCTTCCCCACCTGATGATCGGCATGTTCTTCCTGCACCGCGAGTCGCTGTACTTGCTCGCGAACGCGAAGTCGCGAAAGGATGTCGTGCTTCTCCACTCAGAGGATGAAGGCAGGAGTTGGGCGAAATCGTCGGTGCTGTTTCAGGGGGCCTTTTACAACGGCCCGACCGGTTATGTCATGACGGAGCGCACGATCTACCGCGGTTTCGGTATTCCGCGGCAGGGAGGCAGTGGATATTGGAGGGGATCCGTTGTCGTGGCGGGAGATCTGACCGGCGATCTGATGAAGCCAACCTCATGGCGGATTACTCCTCCCGTCTATTATCCCGGGACGCCGCTGCCGCTGATGCGAAAGCCGGGTTGGGACACGGAAGACGACAACTGGGTCGAACCCAACGTGGTTCTCGTCGACGGCCAGTTGCTGGTCATGCATCGGTGCCGGATGAATCGCCCCCTCGGCTCCAGCGTGAGCGGCGTTTGCACCCTGACGGACAGCGGCGGCGAGCTCAAATACGATTTCGGCTACTTCCACCCGATGCCAGGGTCCCGGGTGAAGTTCTTCATATTTCACGATCCGGTCTCCCGATTGTTCTGGAACGTGACGAACATCGGGTCGGCGGATCTATTCCGCGGGGAGTTCCGGGCCGGGCCGGAAACCCAGTTCGAGGATGACAGCGGTCATCGCCGCATCCTCATGCTTATGTACAGCACAGATGCGCACAGCTGGTTCCAAGCCGGGTGCATCGTGATGACGAGGAGCCCGGCGGAAGGTTTCTGCATGGCCGCACCCGCGATCGTCGGCGACGATCTCCTGGTGGTGTCCCGGACGCTGCTCGGCGTGGAGAATCCCGATTTGTTCCAGTCCAACATGATCACGTTCCACCGCGTGCGTGACTTCAGGAGTCTCGCGCTGGATCTGCATCCGGCGACGAAAGGCGGCAAAGCGTGATCGCGGAACAGCGCGGCTCAACATGAAGCTCCCACGAAAACCATGGCGCCTTTGGCTCTTGCTCGCGGGCGTGATCGGACCCGCAACCCTCGCAAGCTTGCCGGCCGACTTTCCGGTGCGGGTCGACGCGGCCAAGGACGAGTTCAGCCTCCTTGTGGTGCCCGACACGCAGCGTTGCGCCAACTTGCACCCGGAGATCCTGCGCGCACAATTCGCGTGGATTCGCGACGCCGTCGCCCCGCTTCACGTCAAATACGTGCTGCAAGTCGGCGACCTCACCGACGACAACTCGCCGCGCGAATGGGCGGTGGTCGACGAAGTGTTCTCGCTGCTCGACGGCGTCGTGCCCTACCTGGTGGTGCCGGGAAACCACGACCTCGACGATCTGCGGCGGAAGGGCAACGACCATTTGCACGGGACCTCGAGCTTCAACGCCGTGTTCTCCCCGCAGCGGTTCGCCGGTCGCAGTGGGTGGGGTGGCCACCTCGCGCCGCGGATGGACAACTCCTACGGCTATTTCCGCGCGGGCGCGCAGGAGTTTCTCGTGCTCGGCCTCGAGTTCGGCCCGACCGACGAAACGCTGGCCTGGGCGGACGCCGTGGTGCGCCGCCACGAAAAACACAAGGTGATCGTCATCACGCACGCCTACCTGAACGAGGACGAGAAGCGCCTCGCTCCCGGCCACCAATGGAACCCCAAGAAATACAACCCCGCCTGGAACGACGGGGAGGACATGTGGCAGAAATTCGTTCGTCGCCATGGCAACATCGCGATGGTGCTGAGCGGCCACGTGAAGGGCGACGGCGCGGGTTTGCTCATCAGCAAGGGCGACGCGGGCAACCCGGTCATCCAGATGGTCGCCAACTACCAGCATTTCAAGGAAGGCGGCCAGGGGCACCTGCGCATTCTGAGATTCAGACCGCGGGAGCAGAAACTCGACGTGTTCACCTACTCGCCATGGACGGCGAAATTCCGCGAGGAAGCCGACCAGCGCTTCACGCTGGAAACGCCGGACTTTGCGGCGACGCCCGCTGGGGCATTCACCAATTTGCTCGGGATGCAGATGCTCCCGATTGCTGCAGGCTCGTTCCAGATGGGCGAGGCGCGCCTTACGCCGCTGGCGATTTTCAAGCAGCCGGCCCACCTCGCGCGGGGCGACTGGGACGAACATCCCGTTCATGAGGTGAGGATCACGCAACCGTTCCACCTGGCCCAGGAGGAGGTTACCGTGGAGCAGTTTCGCAAGTTCCGCGCCAACTTCCGCGGCGATCCGGCGCACGCGCCGTACGCTTCCGGCGTGAGCTGGGACGAGGCGGTGGCGTTCTGCGCGTGGCTGAGCCACCAGGAGGGCCGCCCCTACCGGCTGCCGACGGAGGCCGAGTGGGAATATGCCTGCCGGGCCGGGACCACGACCCTGTATTCGAACGGCGACGACAAACCGCCGGCACCTGGCACCGCGAATGCGTGGGGCGTGCGGAACCTCCACACCGGCGTGCTCGAGTGGTGCCACGACTGGCATGGCGCATACCAGCCCGGCCCGCAGGTCGATCCCGTCGGCCCGGCCGCGGGCCTCGCGCGCGTCGTGCGCGGCGGCGGCCTCGATCAAGCGGCGCCCTTCTACGCCCGCTCCGCCAACCGCGCGGGCGTGCCGCCGAACTTCCCGCCGCGCTCCGTCGAGGACCTGGAGACACTGGTGCGCGAAACGCCCGCAACCCGTTTCGTCGAGCGCCAGGCGACCGGCCTGACCGCGCTGCGCACCGACGGTCGCGACCGCGAGTTTGCGCAGGAGACCCCGAACCGGCAGGGCCGCCACGCCATTGGCTTCCGCGTGGTCTGCGCGCCGGGGCCGACCACGCCACCAACGCCCGTCGCGCCGGTGTATCCAAATACCGGCGTCACGCAGGCCGGCCCCCCCGCCACGATCGGACCCGCGCCCGAACGCCCCTGGTTCCGCAAGCGCCATGCGCTGCCCAACCTCCCGATGCGCGGCGACCCGGACCAATCCATCGCGCTCCTCGCGCTCGGGCAGCCCCGCGCCTGGGTCGGCCAGGGCCGCTTTCACGCCCCGGCGCTCGAAGTGGCGGCCAACGGCGACCTCCTCGCCGTCTTTGTGCCCGTGTCGGATTCCGAGCAGACCCTGGCCATCACGCGCCTGCGCTTCGGGGCCGACCAGTGGGATCCCCCGGAGCTCATGCTCGACCTGCCCGACATCCGCGACAGCGCGCCGGCCCTGTGGAACGACGCCGGCACCTTGTGGTTCTTCTGGGGCTCCAACCGCTGGAGTTCGGGCTTCCCCTTCCAGTGGATGACCTCGCGCGATCACGGCGCCACGTGGAGCGCGGTCAATTTTCCGATGTTCGTCACCCGCGTCGGCAGCCACTCCGCCCAGCCCAAGCCCGGCATCTTTCGCGACCAGCGCGGCCGGATCAACGTGACCACCGACGGCGTGGAGGCGGCCTCGCTGGTATGGCTCAGCGACGATGACGGAGCCACGTGGCGCGACCCGGGTGGCCGCACCGCCGGACGCCACACCGCGATCGCCGAACTGCGCGACGGCCGCCTGCTCGGCCTGGGCGGCAAAGGCTCGCAGATCGACAATTTCATGCCGCGCTTCGACTCGCGCGATGGCGGGTCCACGTGGACGACCACGAAGAGCTCCTTCGCGTGGCTCGGCAGCAACCAGCGCCCCGCGCTCCTGCGGCTCGCCAGCGGCCGGCTGCTGTTTGCCGCCGACCTCCAGCATGCCAGCGGCTCGCAGCCGGCGGGATTCAAGGAACGCGGCGCGTTTGTCGCGCTGTCCGAGGACGACGGCGAGACCTGGCTCACCCGCAAGCTCCCCGGCACGCAGCCGAGCGCCAGTCCGGCGAGAGCCAAGGCGATGGCTGCCGATACGCTCGGCTACACCATCCTCCGCCAGGCGCCCAACGGCCTCATCCACCTCCTCGCCACCACCACCGAGCCGTGCCTGCACTTCGAGCTCAACGAGGAGTGGATCCTGCGCGGCAGCGAAGAGGTTGCCCGCGCCGACGACGCCACCCTGCGCCGCAACTCCGCCACCCGCGTGCGCGACGTGCGGGAGTTCGTCGAACATTACGTCGATGGCCGCGTCCGGCTCCGCTACTCCGGCGGGATTGGCAACGACGGCCGCTTCCTCCTGCACGGCCCGACCCAATGGCTGACGCCCGACGGCCACGTGCAACGCGAGGCCACCTACTCACTCGGCGAACTCAGCGGCCGCGAAACCTTCCGCAACGAGCGGGGCACGCTGCTCTGGACCCGTGAGCACCGCCCGGCCGATCGCACTGTCGAGGCGACCACCTATTGGCCGAACGGCGCCGGGCGAACGCGCTCGACCTGGCGCGACGGTCACCCTGAGGGAACCGCCACCCTGCTTGCGCGCGACGGCCGCGAGCAGATGCGGGTCGAGTTCGAGCACGGCCGCGTGAAATCCGTGCACGGCGCTCCCGATGAGTAGAAGCTATCCGGAAACCGCCCATCGGGTAGGGCGAGGCAGCCTGCCCGCCGTAGCCTTCGGCGAAGGCTGGGTCCCCGCCGAGCCGCGGCTCACCGAGGACGGTTCGCCCTACCCGCAACAAGGAGCGCAAGAAAGCGGTTTTCGGATAGCCTCTAGTGAGATGCCCTTGTCCACCGCAGGCGGAATCAATCCCAACGCGGCAGCCGCAACCCAAGATGTAGCCGCGCTTGAGCCGGAGGCGAAAGCGTGGCCGAACGTGAGGCCACGTTGTCGCTGCGCTCCACCGCGGCTACGCAATCGGAGAATCGTCGCGAAACGGTGCGATGCAGATCGATATTAACACACCATGAACCAACATTCGGCGGAAACCGGCTGCAGCCGGCGCGGATTTGTGAAGCTGATCGGGTCCGCCGGGCTGGGCCTGGGCGCGGGCACGGTCGCGTCGGGTGCCACCACACCAACGGGCGGTCGTTCCGCCCGCCCCCTCGCCCAGGATTTCGCGAAGGTCTTTCACAACTCCGATCGCAAGCTCTACGTCGATGGACCGGGCATCGCCAAACTCGGCGACGGCACGCTGGTCGCCGTCGTGCCCGTGGTGCCGCGCGCGGAGGGCCAGAAGGGCAAGGTCCGCACCGGGAAATCCAGCACGACGCACGTGCTCCAGAGCCGCGATGCCGGCCGCAACTGGCAGCCGGTCGCCCAGCTGCCCTACTACGTGGCGACGCCCTGGCAGCACCGCGGGGCGCTTTACCTCTTCGCGATGCCGGAGGGCACGCAGTTTCGCAACGACGACCTCGAGCTGCTGCGCAGCACCGACGGCGGCAAGTCGTGGTCGAAACCGGTGACGCTCTGCCAGGGCCATTTCTGGAATTGCCCCACGAGCATGGTCATTCGCGACCACAAGCTCTACTGGGCCTTCGACGACCTCGGGCTCGGGAAGAAACGCGGGCCGCGCGTCATCGCCGGCGACCTGACCAAGGATCCCATGGACCCGCGCTCCTGGCGGATCACGGATCCCATCCCCTACCCCGGTGCCCCGCAGGCGATGATCAATCCCGCCTACCTGAAGCACTACGAGAACGGCCGCTACCTCGAGCCCAACGTTATCGAAGTGGCGGGCAAGCTGCGCGTCATGCTCTGCGTCAAACCCGCCAACTACTACACCACCGGGATCTCCGCCGTCTGCGATCTTCACGACACCGGCGACCGGCTCGAATTCACCTTCACCCAGTTCCACCCGCGGCCCGGCGGCCAGCAGCAGTTCAACATCCTCTGGGACGAACGCTCGCAGCTGTTCTGGTCGCTCGCCAACCTCGCCGTCGACAGCGAGGAGCGCTACGGCTGGTTCGAGGCGGCCCGCAAGCAGGGGAACTACGACGGCACGGGCGGCAAGGACCGGCGCTTCCTGATGCTGTTCTACGGCATGGACGGCCTGAACTGGTTCCAGGCCGGCTGCGTCGCGCAGGCGGCGAAGTTGTCGCAGTCTTTCAACTACGCCCACGCCATCGTCGACGGCGATGATCTCGCGATCGTCGCCCGGGCCAGCATCAACGCCCCCAGCCAGCACGACGCCGACCACGCGACGTTCCACCGCGTGCGCGACTTTCGGCGGCTGGCGTTAAATCTCGTGCCGGAATCGTGAACCGCCAGACTGCCGCTCCACCGCGCATGAAGAAGAACCTTCTCCTGGTCACCCTTTTGCTCGCCGCCGCCTTCGGGCAGGCCGCGCCGGCCTCCCGGCCCAATCTGATCGTCATCAACATCGACGACCTTGGCTACGCGGAGATCGGGCCCTACGGCGGACGCATCCGCACGCCCGAGCTCGATCGCATGGCGGCGGAGGGGCGCAAGCTCACGAGCCACTACGCGGCGCCGGTCTGCTCGCCCTCCCGGGCCGCGCTCATGACCGGCAGTTACGCCAAGCGCGCCCTGCCCATCCCGCACGTGCTCTTTCCCGTCGCGGCGATCGGCCTGAACCCCGATGAGGTCACGATCGCCGAGGTGTTGAAGTCCGCCGGCTACACGACCGCAATGATCGGCAAGTGGCATCTCGGCGACCAACCCGAGTTTCTCCCCACGCGCCAGGGCTTCGACTCCTACTACGGCCTCCCGTACTCCAACGACATGGGACCCGCGGAAGACGGCGTGAAGAGCGACCTGGGCCAGCCCCTGCCTCAGCCCAAGGCCGCGGCGAAGTCCGCCAAGGACACGGGCCCGGGCGACGGCATCGGCATCCGGGGCTTCCCGGGGCAGCCGCCGTTGCCGCTGCTGGAGAACGATCGGGTGATCGGTCGCGTGCGGGTGCCGGAGCAGATCGACCTGCAGCGCCGCTACACCGAGCGCGCCGTCGCCTATGTGCGCCAGAAGCGCGACCGGCCGTTCTTCCTCTATCTCGCGGCCAACGCCGTGCACTTTCCCCGCTACCCGCACGAGGACTTCCGCGGCAAGTCCGGCCACGGCCTGCTCGGCGACTGGGTGCTGGAGATCGACTGGACCGTCGGCCAAATCCTCGGCGCGCTGCGCGAGACCGGCCAGGCGGACCGCACCTTGGTGTTATTCACCTCCGACAACGGCGGCCCGGTCCAACAAGGCGCGGTCAACCGACCCCTGCGCGGCAGCAAGGGCTCGACCTGGGAGGGCGGCGTGCGCGTTGCCACGCTCGTTTGGTGGCCGGGCACCATCCCCGCCGGCACCAGCACCGACGCCATCACCACGATGATGGACATCCTGCCGACCTTCGCCCGCCTCGCCGGCGCCAACCTCCCCGCCGATCGCCGGCTCGATGGCGTCGACGTCTGGCCCGCCTTGGCCGGTCCGGTCGGCGCCACGCCGCCCCGCGATCGCTTCTTCTACTTCTACGGCCTCAACCTCGAAGCGGTGCGCTCCGGCCCGTGGAAACTACACCTCGCGCGCGCCGACGGCGCCCCCGGCGAACCGGCCGGCCAACCGCGCCAGCAGCTCTTCAACCTCGCAGGCGACATCGGCGAAACGAAGGACGTCGCCGCCACCCATCCCGAAGTAGTCGCCCGCCTGCAGGCCCTCGCTCAGACCATGGAGTCCGACCTCGGTCTCCGCACCGTTGGCCCGGGCTGCCGACCGCTCGGCCGCGTGGCCAAGCCCGAGCCCTTGATCAATCACCAGGGCGAAGTGCGACCCGGTCTGGCCGGCAAGTCGCCCGGCAACTGAAGAGCGGCCCCGCCACTTGGCCGACCTCCGCTCCGGCCTTCCTTTAACCCGGAAAAACACACCTCGAATGACCGGTCCAACGTGCTGTCGTAGCGGAATGCGCCGTGGCCGCCGTAGCCTCTGGCGAAGGCTGGCTAAGCATTTCGCCGATTCTCGTTCGCGAAAGCCTTACGGCTTCCGCTACGGTGTGATTTTTCCGGGTTAATCCTCCAACCGCGTCGCCACTCGCCGTATCCTATCATCCATGACCGACTCGCCCCTCCCTCCCGCCGCCTCGTCCTCCCCCTCCGCGCGCCCTCTGCCCGAGAGCGAACTGCACGAACTCACGCGTTGGAACACCCCTTCGGTGTACAACGGCTGGGAGCAGATCACCCGCCACGACGCCTCGCGCGACGGCTTCAACCTGGAGCCTGTGCGCGACTACATGCCGCAAATGGGTCACATGGTGGGCTACGCCGTCACTGTCGTGTGCGAACCGAGCAATCCCCGCCACGGCAAAGAGAATCCCAACCTCTGGAGCGACTACCGGCGCTACCTCGCCGGCATCCCGGGCACAAAAATCGTGGTCGTCCAGGACCTCGACAAGCCACGCCTGATCGGATCGTTCTGGGGCGAGGTCACCGCGCGCTTCCACCGCGCCCTCGGCTGCGTCGGCACGATTGTCGACGGCGCGATCCGCGACACCGACGAGATGACCGCGGCCGGCTTCAAGGCCCTCGCCCGTGGCACCTGCGTCGGCCACGCGTTCTCCCGCCCCATCCGCTGGGGCTGCGACGTCGAGGTGTTCGGACGGAAAATCTCCCCGGGCCAGCTCATCCACGCCGACAAGCACGGCTTCCTCGCCGTGCCCTTCGGCGAAGAACCGGGGCTGCTGGAGGCAACCCGCTTCATGGACGCCAACGAGTGCAAGACCGTGATCGCCGCCTCCCGCGACGCCGTCGGCAAATCGCCCGAGGAGATTTGCCAGGCGATGGATCGCGCGAAGGATGAGTTCAACCGGGCCGCCCGCGAGCGCTTCGCGCGCCGAGGGGAGTGGTGAGTTGCCATGAGCGACGCGTCCGCTCCATCCCCGTCGCCCACACAGCCGCCGGCCGGGGCCGCTCCGGGGGCGGCGTCGTTGCCGCGCACCTTTGGCGAGTACCTGCGGTCGTTCGGGCCGGGCATCGTGGTCGTGCTCACCTGGCTCGGCGCAGGCGACATCATCGACATGGGCGTCGCCGGCGCCAACTACGGCTACTCGCTCATGTGGGTGCTCGTCGCCGCGCTGCTCTTCCGGTATTTCTTCGTCTGCCTGCTGGCGCGATACCACCTCTGCAACCAGCACGGCGAAACGGTGCTCGACGGCCTGGTGCGCCTGCACCGCTGGTACGCCCCTGGCCTTGTCGTGGCCGCGGTGGTGATGGGCCACATCTACGGCTCCTACATGAGCGTGGGCGTGGGCGAAATCTGCCGCAACGTCGCCGGATTCGGCCAGGTGTGGCAATGGGCCCTCGTCTGCAATGCGACCGCCTTTCTGCTGGTGTTCCAGCCCGAATACAAACGGCTCGAACTCGCGTTCCTCTTCTTCCTCGCCGTCCTTTCCGTGTCCTTCCTCGGGTCGGCACTCTGGGTCGGCTTTAACCCTTCCGGCGTGGCGCTCGGCCTCATCCGCTTCGAGATGCCGGGTCACTCCGGCCACTACCACCCGATGCTCGTCGCCGGCGCGATGATCGGCGCGGTCGGCGGCTCGCTGATGAACCTCATCTACCCCTACTTCCTCGAGGCTAAGGGCTGGCGCGGCCCGCAATACCTCCGCGTCCAGCGCTTCGACCTCCTCTTCGGCATCGGGGCCAACGTGGTGCTCAACCTCGCGGTCTGGACGCTCGGCGCCGAGCTGCTCTTCCCCGACAAGCCGATCAAGAACCTCGACGACCTCCCGCAGTTACTCACCACGGTGATCGGCAACGGCGGCCGGCTGCTGTTCTACGCGGGCATCTTCGCCGCCGTGTACACCTCGATTGTCGGCCATGCCGCCGGCCTCGGTCACCTCGGCAGCCATGCCTGGCTGCGCGCCCGCGGCGCCGGCCCCTCCGCCGGCGCGGACCTGCGGCGGCACTCCGTCTACCGCGGCATCGCCGTCTGGTGCCTGATCTCACCGCTGGTCTGGACCCTGCCGGGCATGCCCGACTTCGTCACCCTCACCTTGATCGGCAACAGCGGCCAGGTGCTGCTCCTGCCGCTGCTCGCCGGCGGCATCTGGTGGATCACCGCCAGCCCGCGCTTCATCGGCGAGCGCCACCGCACCCGCTGGTGGGAAAACGTCGTCATGGCCCTGCTCTTCGTGCTCGCCGTCAACGGCGCCTACCACTCCGCGCAGGCCATCGTGCAGTTCATCGCCGCCCGCTGACGCCGAGCGCGACAAAGTCCAATGCCGCCGGCGGCGCATCACCGGCGCCCCTAGCCCCCGGTTCGACGGCTGCATCTCCGAGTTGGCGGCGCAAGACCGGCGGGCATGAAGCCCGCCCCACCCCTGACGAACTTGCTGCCTGGTGGGGCGGGCTTCATGCCCGCCAATTTCTTTCCGGGTGCTTCACCGCCAACTCGGAGATACACGCCCGCTTCGGCCGCACCCCATATCCAATCTTGCGCGCCGGCGGATGCGGGCCGTTAACTCGCTAGCCTTCCATGAACATCCTCGACGAACTCCGCTGGCGCGGCCTCCTGGCCGATTGCACCGATCTCGCCGCGCTCAATCAGCGCGTGGCCGACGGACCGGTGACGCTGTACTGCGGGTTCGATCCCACCGCCGACTCGCTCCACGTCGGCAATCTCGTGCCGCTCCTGGCCCTGCGCCGCTTCCAGTTGCAGGGACACCACCCGATCGCCCTCGCCGGCGGCGCCACCGGCATGGTGGGCGATCCCTCGGGCAAGTCCGCCGAGCGCAACCTGCAGACGCCACCGCTTTACCCTGATTCGGCGGCTTGAGCTGATGCTTACGGCCGCTGACATCGGCTTACTCTCGTTACGCGGGAAGGGATTCTGAATTCAGGCACAGATGTTCGGATGAACACCATCCGACTGACCAAACGAACTGAAGACTTCGCTGCATTCGCGCCAAGGCGTAGGAGGCTCCCCCTTTCCCCTCAACAATTCGCTGCACGCAGTAGGGCGCGTTCGGCCGCTCCGGGCGGTCAAAAACCCATACACCAAGGTTCGACCTTGGTTGGCGTTTGGTTGGCTTCATCTGGTTGGGTCCTGGTTGGTTTCCTGACGTGTTTTTGGGTAGGGTCGGATTGCACCGAGTCGCCTTCCCCCGAGGAAACCACCCCGAAACGTCGCAACGTTTCGTAAGGTGGTGGACCCTAGCGGGTTCGAACCGCTGACCTCCTCAATGCCATTGAGGCGCTCTACCAACTGAGCTAAGAGCCCGAGCCACTGCCGGAGGGACAAGAAATCCACCATCACCCTCCGAACGCAAGGAATTTTTCAGCCCTGGTCGCGCTCGCGCATCGTGAAGACAAACTCGAAGGTCTCGGCGGCGCGGTGCTCAACGGGGCGCGCGGGCATCCGCACGCGCCGTACTGCT
>Ga0194129_10002327_pt1 | contig 28802 bp, 28 predicted proteins | sample TA2KigCa35mmetaG_FD_150862 | JGI IMG/M metagenome (GOLD analysis project Ga0194129, IMG submission 150862) | Freshwater microbial communities from Lake Tanganyika, Tanzania - TA2015038 Kigoma Deep Cast 35m | ecosystem: Environmental > Aquatic > Freshwater > Lake | place: Tanzania: Lake...
TGACCTTCGGGCGGGTCGTCGTCGTGACCTTCGGGCGGGTCGTCGTCGTGACCTTCGGGCGGGTCGTCGTCGTGACCGACGGGCGGGTCGTCGTCGTGACCGACGGCCGGGTCGTCGTCGTGACCGACGGCCGGGTCGTCGGCGGGGTCGTCGGCGCGACGGTCGGCACCGTGGTCGGCCAGGTGGCGAACCGGCGCACCGGTGGCGCCACCCCCTCGCTCACGGTCACGTACCCCGACCCGTCGGCCAGGAAGCCCACCGCCTCACCCTGGGGCTCCGAGGCGCTCGGACCGGTGCACGACGCACCCGAGAACGCCGCCTCGATCTCCGTCCCCGGCGACCGCAGGTACAGCACCACCGATCCGTAGGTCCGCACCGCCACCACGTCGCCGGCGGGGGTCACGTCGGCGCCGGTCACGGTCCCGAGCGGGAACGCGCCCACGGAGGTCAGCACCGTCGCCGAACCGGGCGCGAGCCCGGCGGGCGCGCGGTACACCTCGGCCGGACCCGACCAGCTCTTGGCGATCACGACGAGGGAACCCGAGACCGGGTCGACCAGGAGCGCCTCGGCGTCGCGGGGCCCGTTCGGGTAGGTGAGGGTCAGGGCCTCGGTCCCGGAGAGCGCGAGCGCACCCACGGGCCCGGCCACCGCGGGCTCGGGCACCCGGTACACGACCACCGAGGGCCGCGCCGCCGAGTTGTCGCCGATGTCGGCCACGTAGAGGTACGACACGCCCGCAGTCGGACCGGGGCCCACGGCGATGTCCTCCCAGTCGCGTGCCGTCGCCCCGGTCAACGTGAACTGCCCGAGCGCACGGCCGTCGTCGCCCATCGCGAACACCCGGGCCGAGTCACCCGAGTCGTTGTGCAGCCACCACACGCCGGGGTTCCGCCGGCTCGCCACCACCCCCGACACCTCGCGCATCGCCGGATCGCCCACTGCCCCCGGCGTCGATGCCTGCAGCGTGCGTCCGCACGCCGCAGCCCACACGGGGGACCGGGCACTCGAACCGGCGGACGACCCGGGGCCCGACTGGGCGACCGCCGTGACGCCGTCCGGACCGGTCCAGACGAGCACCGCCACCGAGACGACGGCGACCACTACCCCGAAGATCCCCGCGACCCGGGGGAGACGGAAACGATGCATCTGGCAAGTCTATCGGCGGTCGGTGGTGCGCCGCCGGTCATCGCTCCCGGCTCAGCGGGCGTGGGGCATCACCTGCTCGGCGAAGAGGCGCAGCGTGGTGTCGTCGGGGTAGTCGGAGCACCACGGGACGAAGTAGGTGCACCCGAGGTCGACGTAGGTGCGGATCCGCTCGACCACCTGCTCGGGGGTCCCGACAAGGTTCCCCGCCGACCAGGACTCGAACGGCTCGCCGAACTTCGAGCCCGCCGCCCCCGATCCACACCGGGGGCCGGGGCTGCTGGAGCGGCTTCGGGTCGCACTGGGCGCCCTCGACCCCCACCAGCTCGGTCTTCCAGCCCTGGGGGGCGAACACCCCGAAGCGCACGTCCGTCATGGCCGACCTCCCGCACCCGCGCCCCGGCGGTGACCGGGGCATTCCGGCGCACAACCTACGCTGCGCCCATGGCGCCGCTCCCCGGATCCACCCGCGCCGCAAGCGGTGACCCGGCGGATCCCGCGGATCCCGCGCGTGCAGCGCACGCGGCCCGCGTCGTCGAACGCTGCCACCGTCCGATCGCCGCCGACCTGGTGGCCGCGATCGGGGTCCCGGTCGGGGCGCGGGTGCTGGACCTCGGCGCCGGGACCGGGGTCGCCGCCGCGGCGGCACACGCCGTCGCCGGGCCGACGGCCCGGGTGGTCGCCCTCGACCCCGGGCGCACCGCGGCCGTCGACGGCGTCGCCACCGTGCGGGGCGCGGCGCCCGGGCTCCCCTTCGCCCCGTGCACCTTCGACGTCGTGCTCGCGCACCTGGTCCTCGGCCACCTCCACGATCCCCGTCGGGCCCTCCACGACCTGGTGCGGGTCCTGCGGCCGGGCGGACGCGTCGGCCTGGCCACCTGGGGGCGCACCGACGACCCGCCCCCGGGCGACGCCGCCGACGCCGCCGAGCGGGCCGCGCACGCGTGCTGGGACGCCGTGGTCGCCCGCCACGCCGACCTCGACGCGATCGACGACGACGCCGAGGCGCTCGTCCCCTGGGAGGCCACCTTCGCCGACCCCGCCCAGGTGCGGCTCGCCCTCGTCGGCGCCCACCTACGGGTCGCCTCGACGGTCGGGCGCCGCTACCCCGTGACCCTGACCCACGCCGAGTGGCTCGACCGGATCGCCCTCGGCGCCCGGTCCCGGGCGCTGACCGCCCGCCTCGGACCCGACGCCGCGAGCATGATCCGTTCGGAGGTCGGGCAGGCCCTGGTCGCGGTGGGTGTCCCCGACCCGGTGACCGGCGTCGACGAGGTGGTCCTCACCGTCGCCGTCGCCCCCTTCCGGGGGCCACTTCCCCGATGAGCGCCGCACCCGACGCCGCCGACCTCGTCGCCGGGCTCACCGACCGGCTCGCGCCCCTCGACCATGCGCTCGCCGCCGCGTGGTGGGAGTCGAGCACCGCCGCCTCCCCCGGCGCCGACGCCCGCCGGGCGGGCGCCGACCTGGCCCGCCGCTCCCTCCTCGCCGATCCCGACGCCTACGCCGCCGTCGTCGCGGCCCGGGCGACGCCACCCCCCGACCCCCACCTGGCCCGCTGCCTCGACGTCCTCGCCGACACGATGCTCCCCCACCAGGTCCCCCACGACCTGCTCGGCGCGCTCGTGGACCTCGAGACCGCGGTCGACGCGCGCTTCACCGCCTTCCGGGCCGACCTCGACGGCGCCCCGGCCGACGACAACACCCTGCTCGAGGTCCTGCGCACGAGCGACGACCTCGGCGCCCGGCGCGCCGCCTGGGAGGCGAGCAAGCAGATCGGGGCCGAGGTCGCCGACGACGTCCGCCGCCTCGCCCGCCTGCGCAACGAGGCGGCCCGTTCGCTCGGGCACCGCGACCACTTCGCCCTCGCGCTCGCGGCGGGCGGGCTCGACGAGACCCGACTCCTCGCGACGCTGACCGAGGTGGAGCGCCGCACCGATGCTCCCTTCCGGACGTGGAAGGCCCGCCTCGACGCCGACCTCGCCGACCGGTTCGGGGTCGATCCCGCCGCGCTCGCACCCTGGCACCTCGACGACCCGTTCTTCCAGGACCCCCCGATCGCCGGGGCCGTGGACCTCGACGCCGTCTTCGCCGACGCCGACCTCGTCGCGCTGACCCGCCGCACCTTCGCGGGCATCGGGCTCGACGTCGACGCCGGCCTCGCCGCCTCCGATCTGTTCGCGCGGCCGGGCAAGAGCCAGCACGCGTTCTGCATCAACCTCGACCGGGCCGGCGACGTCCGCGTCCTCGCCAACGTCGAGCCCAACGAGCGCTGGGCCGACACCATGCTCCACGAGTTCGGCCACGCCGTCTACGACCTCGAGCTCGACCACGGACTCCCGTGGCTGCTGCGCGAGCCCGCGCACGCCTGCACCACCGAGGGCATCGCGATGATGTTCGGTCGCCTCGTGCGCGATCCGACCTGGCTGCGGGACGTCGCCGGGGTCCCCGCCGCGACGGTCGAGCGGCTCGCGCCGCGCCTCACGGAGGCGACCCGGGCCGGGCTGCTCGTCTTCGCCCGCTGGGTGCTCGTGGTCACCCACTTCGAGCGGCTGCTCTACGCCGACCCCGACGCCGACCTCGACGCCCGCTGGTGGGACCTGGTGGAGCGCTACCAGCTCGTGCGCCGCAGCCCGGGCCGACGCCACCCCGACTGGGCGGCGAAGATCCACGTCGCCGTGGTCCCCGTGTACTACCAGAACTACCTCTACGGCGAGATGTTCGCGTCGCAGGTCCTGGCCGCGCTGCGCGCCCGCACCGACGGCCTGGTCGACCGGCCCGCCGCCGGCGCGTTCCTGCGCGACGCGGTCTTCCGTCCCGCTGCGAGCCTGCGCTGGGACCACCTGGTCGAGCGGGTCACCGGTGCGCCGCTCGGCGCATCGGCGTTCGCCGCCGACCTCGGCTGATCAGCGGCCGAAGCCGTCGGCGAGCATCTCGGCCATGGCCCACCCGTAGGCGATCACGGCCTCACCCGACTGGGGGTCGACGGTGCCGATGATCTCGGTGGCCGCCTTGCCGCCCATCTTCACGTACCGGGCGTCGAACACCGGCTCGGGCCCGCTGCCGCTCGCGACCCGGAAGGTGCGGTCGTCGTAGCGGGCGTCGCAGCCGAAGCGCCGGGCCAGGCGCCGGCCCCAGGCCCGCTCCTCGCCGTTGGGGTTGTAGCGCGGCCGCGGGCAGACGTCGGCGAGCCCGCCGAGCAGCGCGTAGGCCGCGGGCTGGGCCATGCGGCCGGCGACGAGCACGTCCTCGTCGGGGAAGGAGATCGCGGCGCGCCGGTACAGCTCGCTGACGAGCTCCTCGAGCGCGGGCTTCGCGTTGGTGCCCTTGCGCACCGCACCGAGGCCCCAGAGGACGCACGGGGTCCCACCGATGCGCTCGAGCGACCCGAACAGAAAGCCGGAGCACACCTCGTCGTGGGTGGACAGCACCACCAACGGGAAATGTTCGACGTGCTGATCGAGTTGCTCGTCGGCGAGGGGCAACCCCACCGAGTGGACGAGCTGGCCCAGTTCGTCGAGCTCGGCCGGCTTCAGAGATGCGGAATCGCGGGACTCAGCTGCCATGGACATCCATTCTCCCCGATCCGACGGCGTAGGAGCCAGTCGGTGGCGCCACCGGCCCGGCCGGGGCCCGGGGCGGGCGGTCGCCACCGCCCTCGCCGCCGCCCTAGCCCTGGTCGCCTGCGGCCCCGGGAGCTCCGATGGGGCCCGGAGCGCCCGCCCCGGGCGCCCCGGGACCGCCGCCAACCCGACCGGTCCGGGCGCCCCGGCGACCACGCCCACCAGGCCGACCACGGCCTCCACTCCCGGCGCCCCGGTCGGCACCGCGCCGAAGCCGGCGGCCACCGAGGTCGCCGAGGCGTTCCGCTTCTCGGCCCCTGCGCTCGGGGGTGGCCGGGTCGACGGGCGGGACTTCGCCGCGACCGGGGCAGCCCTGTGGTTCTGGGCCCCCGGCTGACTCACGTGCAACCGGGAGGCCCCCGGGGTCGCGCAGGTGGCGCGGCAGTACCGAGACCGGGTTCCCGTCGTCGGCATGGCCGGCAACGGCACGACCGCGGCCATGCGCGACTTCGTCGCCCGTCACGGGCTCGACGGCGTCCCCCACACCGTCGACACCGACGGCAGCCTGTGGGCCGGCTTCGGCGTCCGCGGCCAGCCGGCGTGGGTGTTCCTCGACCGCCGGGGCCGCTCGACGGTGGTGTTCGGTGAGATCCCCGAGGCCGACCTCCGGCGGCGTCTCGACGCGATCGCCGCCGCCTGAGCCGCCCGGGTCAGGCCCGCAGGTCGACGACCACCCCGCAGTGGTCGGACGGCCAGACGCCGCCCACCGGGGCGGTGCCGATCCGGTGGGCGGCCACCGCCTGGCCCCGCCCGCCGTCCCGGGGATAGCCCACGAGCACGTAGTCGATGCGCCGGTCGGGCTCGTGGTCGAGCGCGGCGAACGGATTCCGGTTGTCCCAGGTCCAGCCCGGCCCCGAGTCCGGACCCGCGGCACGCCACGCGTCGATGAAGACGAGGCGGGGCACCGGCACCGTGGTGAGGCCGGTGAGCAGGCGGATCTCCTCGGCCTCGGGGTCCGCGTTGAGGTCGCCGCACAGGACCGGCGGGTACGAGCGCCGCTCCGTCGTCTCGTCGATCCAGGTGCAGAGGTCGCGCACCTGCGCCTGACGGACGTCGCTCTGGTCGAGTCGGTAGTTGAGGTGGGTGACGAAGACCTCCACCGGACCGCGCGGGGTCGCGAGCTCCACCCGGAGCGCCACCCGCAGCTCGTCGAGGCCGCCCGGGGCCGGGAGGACCCGCACCGCTGCGTCGGTGATCGGCCACCGCGACAGCACGGCGTTGCCGATCGCGGTGTCGAACACGTCGAGGTCGAAGCCGGTGGCGTACGCCACGTGGTACCCACCCAGCGCCGCGGCGAGGTCGCCGGCCTGGTCGGCGCCCGACCGGTCCCGGTAGACCTCCTGGAGGCACCAGACGTCGGCGTCCGCGTCGCGCATCGTGGCGACGATGGCGGCCTGGCGCTCCTCCCACGGCCCGAGGTGCCACCACAGGTTCCAGGTCGCGACCCGGAGGCAGTCGTTGCGCGTCACCCCCGTCATTTCGGGCACACTATCCAGCCATGGCGACCACGGTGAACCTGCTCGACGGCGCGTTCTACGCGGGTGACCCCACCCCCGTGTACCGGCAGCTCCGGGACGAGGCCCCCGCGTACTGGGACCCGGTCAACCGGCTGTGGGGCATCAGCCGGTACGCCGACGTCGTGGCGGTCGAGAAGCAGACCACCCGCTACTCGTCGGCCCAGGGCTCGCGGCCGCGCATCGTCGGCGACGTGTCGATGATCAACAACGACGACCCGCTGCACCAGCACAAGCGTCGCCTGGTCGCCCGGCGCTTCACCCCGCGCTCGGTCAAGGAGCACGAGGACCACGTGCGCAAGATCGTCACCGGCCTGATCGACGCCGTGATCGACCGGGGCGAGTGCGACGTCGTGCAGGCGTTCGCCGCACCGCTCCCCGCCCGGGTGATCGGCGAGATGCTCGGGTTCGGGACGGAGCTCTGGCCGAAGTGCCTCGAGTGGTCCGAGATCACGATGTTCGAGGGCGGGCAGTACAACACCGACGGCACGGTCCGGGCCACCACCGAACGCACCATCACCGCGGTGCTCGAGTTCGCCGCCGCCACCCTCGACGTGATCGAGCGGCGCCGGTCCGAGCCTGCCGACGACCTCATCTCGGCGTGGGTGCACTCCGAGGTCGAGTTCCCCGACGGCACCGTCCGCCCCCTCGACGACGACGAGATCGTGCACGAGGCGCTGCTCGTGCTCGACGGCGGCGCCGAGACCACCCGGACCGTGATCGGCGCCATCGCGCTCGAGCTGGCCCGGCGGCCCGATCAACGGGCGATCCTGCGGGACGACCCTGCGGTCATCGGCACGACCGGGGTCGAGGAGTTCATCCGCTGGGTCACCCCGATCCTGAACATGCGCCGCACCGCGACCGAGACCCACGAGCTCCACGGGCAGACCATCGCCGCGGGCGACGAGCTCGTCTTGATGTACTCGTCGGCCAACCGCGACGAGCGGGTGTTCGAGGACCCCGAGAACTTCGACGTCACCCGTCGCCACAACCAGCACGTGGCCTTCGGCTTCGGCACCCACTTCTGCCTGGGCGCGTCGCTGGCCCGGCTCGAGCTGCGGGTGATGTTCGAGGAGCTCGTGCGGCGCATCCCCGACTGGCGGCTGGCACCGGGGTCCGAGCCCCGCATCCTGCCGTCGGCGTTCACCCGGGGCTACGAGGCGGTCCCGATCGAGTTCACCGCCGCCTGACGGCACCGGGGGCGCGGGTGCACCGGACCTCGATCCGGCGGGGGGCCGGTCCCACCGCGGGCCCACTCGTGCTCGCGGTCGCGCTCGCGCTCGCGGGGATCGCCGGATGCACCGAGCCGGCGCCGGGCGACCGGCGACCGGCGACCACGACGACCACGACGACGACGACCACGACGACGACCACGACGACCACCACCCGCGGTACCACCACCGGCACCACGATCCGCGCGACGTACGACCCCTACGCAGGCACCCGACCCCCGGTCGCGGCGGCCGGGCGGGTGACGGTGCGCACCGTCGGCACGCCCGACGGGCGGACCCGCCGTTACCGCCTCTACGTGCCGCAGATGCTCCCGTCCGGCCCGGTGCCGCTGCTCGTCGCGCTGCACGGGGGCCTGGGCAGCGCCGAGCAGTTCGCCGCCAACTCGGGCTACGACGGCCTCGCGGAGGCCAACGGCTTCGTCGTCGTGTACCCCGACGGGATCGGCGCCCTGGCCGACGGGGCGGGCGCCCAGACCTGGAACGGCGGGTACTGCTGTGGCGCGGCCGCCCGGGCGGAGGTCGACGACGTCGGCTTCGTGCGCCTGGTCCTGGACCAGCTCGCACGCGAGCTCCCGCTCGACCCCGACCGCATCTTCGCAACCGGACACTCCAACGGCGCCATCCTCGCCTACCGGCTCGCCTGCGAGCTCGCCGACCGCATCGCCGCGATCGGCGTGCAGGCCGGGAGCCTCGGGGTCGACGCGTGCGCCCCGCGCCGACCGGTGTCGGTGTTCCACCTCCACGGCACGGCCGACACCAACCATCCGATCGGCGGCGGGACGGGCACCGGTGTCGCCGGCGTGGCCTTCCGACCGGCCCGCGCCGCGGTCGAGGCGCTGGCGACGGCCGACGCCTGCCCGACGCCCACGGTGGGGTCGACCGACCCCACCAACGGCGACCTCGTGGTCACCACGTGGTCGCCGTGCCGCGCCGGAACGGCGGTGCGCCTCGTCGCGGTGACGGGCGCGACCCACGCGTGGATGGGAGGCACCCCCACCTCGGACCGGGCCGCCGCACTGGTCGGAACGCCCTACGACCGGCTCGACGCCGGGCGGGCGATCTGGTCCTTCCTCGCCGCTCATCCCCGCCGCTGACGCGCCGGCGGGTGGGCGTCGCGGCGCGCCGCCCGGGCCTCGTCGGCGATCACGGCCTCGAGCGTCCGCCGGATCGCGTCGAGGGACTCCACCCGCCAGCGGGCGGCGATCCGCTCCGGCCCGGACGCCGACCGGGCCCGGTGCGCCAGCGCGGTCGCGGCCGGGGCGAACCGGTCGAGCTGGCGGCGGGCCAGGGGCGCCACGGGCCGGCCCCGGCGCTGCCGCAGCACCATCTTCGCGAGGAGCTCGGTCCGGACCTCCCGGGGATGCTCGACCGTCCGGTCGAGCCACCGGGCGGCCCGGCCCGCCCCCGCCCGGGTGACCCGGTAGACGGTCCGGTGCGGGCCCTGGGCCCCGGCCTCGGTGCGCACCGGGACGATCAGCCCGGCGCCGCGCAGATGGTCGAGTGCCCGGTAGACGAGCGGTCGGGCCACGGTCCACACCTCGCCGACGGGCGCCTCGGGCCGCAGCTCACGGGCCACGGCGAACCCGTGCCGGGGCTCCTCGGCCACCAGGACGAGGACGACCCAGTCGGTGAGCGACAACGGCTCGGCCACCCCCCGATGATGCCACGGATCCCCCGCCATTAGTCTCACTGCGACTATTCGTCTATTCGTCGAGGAACACCATGACCACGGGTCGACCGAGCCGGGCCGCCGGACGGAGCCGCACGCTCGTCGGTGTCACCGTCGCGCTCACCGTTGCGTTCGCCGCGGCCGTGGTCGCCGTGCGCACCGGTGTTCCCGCGACCGGGAGTGCTGCGGGCGCCGCGGTTCCGATCGCGGCCGAGCGGCGGACCCTGACCGTCTCGGCCGCCACGTCGCTGACCCAGGCGTTCACCCGCATCGGCGCCCGGTTCGAGCGCCGCAACCCTGGCGTGACCGTCGCCTTCAACTTCGGCCCGTCGTCGACGCTCGCGACCCAGGTCCAGGCCGGCGCCCCCGCCGACGTGTTCGCGGCCGCCGACCCGTCGTCGATGGACCGCCTCGTCGCGGGCGGCCAGGTGACGACCACGCCGGTTCCGTTCGCGCGCAACCGCATGGGGATCGCGGTCAAGCCGGGGAACCCGGGCCGGATCACCGGGGTCGCCGACCTCGCCACCGCCGGGACGGTGTCGCTGTGCGGCCCGTCCGTCCCCTGCGGGGCCTACGCCGCGGGTGTCCTGCGCACGGCGGGCGTGACCATCCCCGAGGCCCGGATCACCCGCGGGACCGACGCCCGGACCACCCTCGGCGCCGTGGCCCGGGGCGATGCGGTCGCCGCGATCGTCTACGCCACCGACATCGCCGCCGCGGGACGCGCCGTGGAGGCGGTGGCCATCCCTGCGGCCGGGAACGTGGTCGCCGTGTATCCGATCGCGCCCGTCGCCGGGGGCGACCGGCGTCTCGCCCGTTCCTTCGTCGACGTCGTCACCGGTCCCACCGGGCAGCGGATCCTTGCTGGGCTCGGCTTCCTTCCGGCCTGAGCCCGGGCGGCGGCGCCGGGGCACCGGTGCGGCCGTCCCGGTCCCCGTCGTCGCGCTGGCGGTGCTCGGTGCCGCGTTCTTCGCGCTGCCGTTGCTCGGCCTGCTCCAGCAAGCGGCGTGGAGCGAGGTGGTGCGCGACCTCGGCAGCCCCGAGGTCCGGGCCGCGCTGCGGCTCTCGCTGGAGTGCTCCCTGTGGGCGACCGCTCTGGCCACGGTGCTCGGGGTCCCCGTCGCCTGGGTGCTCGCCCGGGGCCAGTTCCGGGGCCGGAGCCTGCTGCGCGCCCTCGTGCTGCTGCCCATGGTCCTGCCCCCGGTGGTCGGCGGCGTCGCGCTGCTCGCCGCCTTCGGTCGCACCAACGGCCTCGTCGGGCCGTGGCTGTTCGACACGTTCGGGATCCAGTTCACCTTCTCGAAGACCGGGGTCGTGCTCGCCGAGACCTTCGTCGCGATGCCGTTCCTCGTGCTGACCGTCGAGGGCGGCTGGCGCGCGCTCGACGCCCGGTACGAGGATGCCGCCGCGACCCTCGGGGCCGGTCGCTGGACCACGTTCCGCCGGGTCACCCTCCGTCTCCTCGGCCCGTCGCTCGCCGCCGGTGCGGCTCTGGCCTGGGCGCGCGCCCTCGGCGAGTTCGGGGCCACGATCACCTTCGCCGGCAACGTCGAGGGCCGGACCCGGACTACCCCCCTCGCCGTCTACCTGCTGCTCGAGACCCACCCCGGGGCCGCCCTCGCGCTGAGCCTGGTCCTGCTCGCGGTCTCGGTCGTCGTCCTCGTCGCGCTGCGCGACCGCTGGTTCGGCGTCCGGCGATGACGTTGGTCGCCGCCGGGACCGCGCGCGTCGGCGCACTCGACGTGGCGGTCGACCTCACCGTCGCCGACGAGATCGTCGCCGTGCTCGGACCCAACGGTGCGGGCAAGACCACGCTGCTGCGCACCCTCGCCGGACTCCACCCACTCGACACCGGACGCATCACGCTCGACGGCACCGTGCTCGACGACCCCGCCGCCGGGGTGTTCGTCCGCCCCGCCCACCGGTCCGTGGGGATGGTCTTCCAGGACCACGTGCTGTTCCCCTTCCTCGACGCCCGGGAGAACGTGGCCTTCGGGCTGCGCAGCCGCGGGGTCGGTCGCCGCGAGGCCCGGCGACGGGCCGACGACTGGCTCGCCCGCGTCGGCCTCGCCGACTGCGCAACGGCCCGGCCCGACGCGCTGTCGGGTGGCCAGACCCAGCGGGTGGCCCTGGCCCGGGCCCTCGCGTCCGAGCCGCGCCTGCTGTGCCTCGACGAGCCCCTGGCTGCGCTCGACGCCCAGGCCCGGGTCGAGATCCGCCGCGCGCTGCGCCGCCACCTGGCGGCGGCGGGCGCCCGGGTCCTCGTGACCCACGATCCCGTCGACGCGGCGGTGCTCGCCGACCGCGTCGTGATCCTCGAGGCCGGGCGGGTCATCCAGACCGGGACGATGGACGAGATCGCGCTGCGGCCCCGGTCGACCTACGTGGCCGACCTCGTCGGCTGCAACCACTACCGGGGCGTCGCCGCCGACGGGCGGGTCACGCTCGCGGGGGGCGCGACCCTCGTCGTCGCCGACCGGACGGTGACCGGCGTCGTCCACGTGTCGGTCCACCCCCGCAGCGTGGGCCTGCACCGGGAGGCCCCCGGAGGCAGTTCGCGCAACCACTTCGCCGGCACCGTGACCGACGTCGACGGGCTCGGGGACCGGGTCCGCGTCCGCATCGAGGGAGCCGTGCCGATCGTCGCCGAGATCACCGCCGCCGCGTCCACCGAGCTCGGGCTCGCGCCCGGGCACGGCGTGGTCGCGAGCGTGAAGGCGACTGAGATTACGGTGTATCCGGCGTGAGCCTCCGCGACGCCCGATCCACACGGTCCGCCCGGCGCGCCCGGCGCATCGGGGGCGCGGCGCTCGTCGGGATCCTCACGCTGGTCGGCCTCGTCGGACTCGGGTCGGGCGTCGCCTCCCCCCCGCCGGCCGGGGCGCACGGCAACGCGGCCACGATGGGCCTCGAGGTGGTCCCGGGGCCCGATCCCCGCAGCGCCCGGGTGCGGGTCCTGCTCGAGTACGCCAACGACGGCCACCTGGCGACCGGCGCGGTCGTCACCGCGAGGGCCATCGGCCCCGGCGGGGCCGCCCTCGCCCCGACCCCGGTCCCCGAGGTCGCCGAAGGGCGCTACGCCACCGTGCTCGCGCTGCCGGCAGCCGGGGCGTGGACGGTCATCGTCACCGCCGCCGGCCCCGACGCCTCGGCCCGGGCCGACGTCACGGTGCTCGACGCGGGTGCCGCCACCACCACTCCCGGCACCCGCCCGTCGGCCCCGTCGGCGCCCCCCACCGGACCCGGCTCGGCGACTTCGCCCGCCACCGCCGACGACGGGAACGGGTGGGTGCTCGCCGCCGGGGCGGTCGTGGTCGGGGCCGGCGTGGTCGTGGGCGTCGTGGCGGCGTCGCGACGGCGCCGGAAGCCGCGGGGCTGACCGCGCGACGACGGGTCACGACGGGTCAGGACCGGTCGGGATCGATCAGGACCGGTCGTCGAGGAGTGTCGGGTCGGCCCGCAGCTCGGCGCGCGCCATGGCCTCCCAGAAGCCGGCGAAGCGGGTGCCGTCGGACTGGGCGACCCGGGCGAGGAACCAGTCGGGCAGCGGGGTCTCGACCGCGCCGCCGGCGACCCGCACGTGCCACGCCCGCTGGCACCGCTGCTCCAGGGCGACCGCCCGTTGGTGCACGGCCCGGACGTTGGCGCCGAGCACGAACACGCCGTGCCCGGCGAGCAGCGCGAGGTCGGCGCCACCCATCGCGAGCACGGCGCTGCGCGCTGCGCCCGAGTCGTCGACGGCGCCGCCGTACTCGTCGACCAGGACGAGGGTCCCGCCGCCGAGCGACGAGCTCTGGTCGTAGATCGGCGGGACCTCACGCAGGTTGCTCCACACGGTGCCGTAGAGCGGGTGGTTGTGCATCGCGACCTGCACCTCGGGCCGCACCTTGTGCAGCTCGAGGTGGAGCGGGATCCCGGGGGGCACCGGCCAGTCGCCCTCCACGACGTTGCCGTCGAGGTCGATGCGGATCACGTCACGCGGCCGGATCTCGTCCCACGTCATCATCCACGGGTTGCACCAGAGGGTGCCGTCGCCGCAGTTGATCGTGATGTGGCCGGCGAGGTGGTCGTTGTACCCCTCCCGCCAGAGGGTCCGGGCGAGGAGCACGAGCTCCTCGCGGGGCGTGAGGTCGGGCAGCAGCTTCTCGGGGGTCGGGGTGAAGTCCATGCCCTCAGTCTCGCACGAGGACCATCGCCCCGCTCTGCGGACCGTGGGCGTTGGCCACCACCGCGACCCGTGCATCGGGCACCTGACGGGCGCCGCACTCGCCCCGCAGCTGCTGCACGGCCTCGGCGAGGAAGGCCAGGCCGTGGAGCCGCCCTTCGGCGAGCTGACCGCCCGAGGTGTTGACGGGCAGGGCGCCCCCGGGACCGATGCGGTCGCCGTCGTCGACCCAGTCGTGGAACTCGCCGATGCCGCACAGGCCGAGGGCCTCGATCCACGAGATCGTGATGTGGGTGAACCCGTCGTAGAGCTCGGCGACGTCGACGTCGGCCGGACCGACCGACGCCTGGGCCCAGAGCCGCCGCGCGCACGGGATCGTCCCGCCGAAGAGGAAGTCGTCGCCGTAGAGCCAGTCGGCCCCGGCCCCGGTCCCGTAGGCGAGCGCATCGACGACCACCGGGACCTGGCGTAGGTCGCGGGCCCGCTCCGCCGACGTGAGGAGCACGGCGCAGGCCCCGTTCACCGGGTAGTCGCAGTCGAGCAGCAGCAGCGGGTCGGCCACGGGGCGCGCCGCGAAGTAGTCGTCGAGCGTCAGCGGGTCACGCAGCACTGCGCGCTCGTTCAGCGCCGCCCATCGCCGCGCGTTGACGGCGATGCGCCCGTAGTCGGCATAGGAGCCCCCGAGCTCCGCGACCCGCCGCTGCTTCTTCATGGACATCGCCGGGATGATGCCGCCGCCGTACCCGTAGGGCGCCGCGAACTGGAGTGCCCCCCGGGCCTCGGGCGGGCCGGTGCGCACGGCACCGGTGTGGCCCGACGCCCGCGTGATGCACCGGTAGACGAGCACGGTCTCGCACACGCCGGCGGCGATGGCCATCGCGGCGTCGAGCGCGCTGGCCAGGCCGGAGGGGCCCGTGCCCATGAGGTCGTTGAACATGGCCAGGTCGGGGATCCCGAGCAGCCGCTGCGCGCCGACGGCGCTCGGCGCGTCCCCCTGGCCGAACTGGTACTCCACGATCCCGTCGACGGCGGCCGGGCCCACGCCCGCGTCGGCCATCGCCGCGGTGCAGGCGGCCCGGGTGAGCGTGCGCACGTCGAAGTCCCCCGAGCGGGCCACGGTCGAGTACCCGACCCCGGCCACGGCCACGTCGCGGGTCAGGCCGCTCACGGCCCGACCACCCGGAACTGCGGGAGCGCGACGCCGTCGCCCTCGCCGACCCGGGCGTCGACCCGGGCGCCGACCCCGGTGGCGGGCTCGAACTCCACCGCGACCGGTGTCCCCACCGCAACCGGCTCGGCGGGATCGGCGCCGAGCAGGTTGGTGAGGATCCGCACCTCGGGGGCGTCGTCGGGTGCGACCAGGGCGAGGTGGTACGGAACCGCATCGGCGAAGGCGGCGTCGAAGGCCTGGCGGACGACGCAGGCGGCGAAGACCGTCCCCCGCCCCGAGACGACCCGGGGCCGGGGGCCGTCGGCGCCACAGCGGGGGCAGGCGGGCTCCGGGGGGTGGTGGGCCCGCCCGCAGGCGTCGCAGTGGGCCACGGTGAGCGCACCCCGGTCGGCACCCGCCCAGTAGGCGGCGCTGACGGCGTCGGGGACGGGCCGGGGCCGGGCGGTCACCGCCGGATCCTGGCCACGCCGGGCCGGGGGCCGCAAACCGGGCCCCGGCGGGCGGGAGCCGGGGTGCGGGGCCCGGGGTGGGCGATACAGGACTCGAACCTGTGACCTCCGCCGTGTGAAGGCGGCGCTCTAACCGACTGAGCCAATCGCCCGGGGTCGGAGAGGATACCCGGGCGGGACCGGCCTCCGGGGCCCCGAGGAGGAATCCCCGGAACGGGCCGTCGCGGGCCGCCCGGACATGCGACAATGAGTGCTAGCCGGAACGACGAGGTAGGTGCACCGTGGCGAGGAAGGGACGTGCGCGTCGCTTTCGTGAGGCGCGTGAGCTGAAGCAGGGCTTCGACGACGGACTCTTCACCGAGGGGGACCGCACCCTGGCCGACGTCGACGACGACGCCGCCGCCTGGGACGACGACGATCTCGACGACGACGAGGACGAGTGGGACGAGGACGACCCGCTCCTCATCGACGAGGGTGGCCGCCAGGCCTCCTGACGCTCTCGGCGGTGCCCGCCGCGCCGCTCAGGCGAGACGGGGATCGATCCGGTCGGGGTCGATCCCGGCGCGGGTGATCGCGTCGGCCACCACCGAACGGTCGACATCGCCCGCCTCGGCGAGCGCGTGGAGCGCCGCGACCACGACGTGGCCGGCGTCGACTTCGAAGTGCGCCCGGAGCGCAGGCCGGGTGTCGGAGACGCCGTAGCCGTCGGTGCCGAGCGGCACGAAGGGGCGGCGCACGAAGCGACCGATCTGGTCGGGCACCGCCTTCATGTGATCGGTGACGGCCACCACCGGCCCGGGCGCGTCGGCCAGCAGTCCGTCGAGGTACGACGCGCGCGGCGGTGCCCCGGGGTGGAGGCGGTTCCAACGCTCGACCGTCAGGGCGTCCTCACGCAGCGCCTTGTAGCTGGTCGCGCTCCACACGTCGGCCGCCACCCCGTGCGCCTCGGCCAGCACGGACTGGGCCGCGAGCGCCGCGGCCATGGCCGAGCCGCTCGCGAAGATCTGCACCGGGATTCCCGGACCCGGCGCGGCCCGGAACCGGTAGCACCCCCGCACGATGCCGTCGGCGGCGCCGTCGGGCATCGCCGGCATCACGAAGTTCTCGTTGTAAAGGGTCAGGTAGTAGAAGCAGTCCTCCTGCGCGTCGCCGTACATCCGCTCCAGGCCGTCGCGGACGATCACCGCGAGCTCGTAGGCGAAGGCGGGGTCGTAGACACGGCAGTTGGGCACGACCGACGCGAGGATCGGGCTGTGCCCGTCGCAGTGCTGGAGTCCCTCCCCCTGCAGCGTGGTGCGACCGGCGGTCGCGCCGAGCATGAAGCCGTGGCCCCGTTGGTCGCCGAAGCTCCAGATCAGGTCGCCGACCCGCTGGAAGCCGAACATCGAGTACAGGATGAAGAAGGGGATCATCGGCTGACCCCAGGTCGCGTACGCGGTGCCTGCGGCGGTCATCGAGGCCAGCGCCCCCGCCTCGGTGATGCCCTCCATCAGCAGACGTCCGGTCCGGGACTCCTGGTAGCTGAGGAGCAGCGCGGCGTCGACCGGCTCGTAGGCCTGGCCGAACGGGGCGTAGATCCCGACCTCACGGAACAGCGCGTCGAGGCCGAACGTCCGGGCCTCGTCGGGGATGATCGGCACGATGCGGTGGCCGAGCTCGGGACTGCGCAGCAGGTTGCGCAGCAGCCGGGCGAACGCGCTCGTGGTGCTGGCCTGGACCTTGTCGCCGGTGCCCGCGAGCACGTCGGCGTACACGTCGGGTCCGGGCTGGGCCAACGGCGCCGCGCGGACCACCCGCCGGGGCACGCCACCCCCGAGGGCGGCCCGGCGGTCCATCATGTACTCGTGCTCGGGAGACCCGGGCTCGAGCCGGAAGTACGGGGCGAGGCCGTCGGCGAGCGCGGCGTCGGGGATCGGGAGCCGGAGCCGGTCGCGGAAGGCCCGGAGCCCCGCGGCGTCCATCTTCTTGATCTGGTGGGTGGCGTTGCGACCCTCGATCTCCGCGCCGAGCGACCAGCCCTTCACGGTCTTGACCAGCACGGCGGTGGGCGCGCCGCGGTGCTCGGACGCGAGTCGGTACGCGGCGTGGACCTTGCGGGCGTCGTGCCCGCCCCGGGGCAGGCGCATCAGGTCCTCGTCGGAGAGGTGGGCGACGATCTGCCCGAGCCGGGGATCGGGACCGAAGAAGTGCTCCCGGATGTAGGACCCCGACTCCACGGAGTACTTCTGGAACTCGCCGTCGACGGTGGCATTCATGGCCCCGACGAGGAGCCCGTCGACGTCGCGGCCGAGGAGCTCGTCCCAGCCCTGGCCCCACACGACCTTGATCACGTTCCATCCGGCACCCCGGAACCGGGCCTCGAGCTCCTGGATGATCTTGCCGTTCCCGCGGACCGGGCCGTCGAGGCGCTGGAGGTTGCAGTTCACGACGAACACGAGGTTGTCGAGCGCCTCCCGGGCCGCGATCGACAGCCCGGCGCTGGACTCGGGCTCGTCCATCTCGCCGTCGCCGACGAAGCACCAGACCTTCGCCGCAGCGGTGTCGGCGATCTCGTGGTGGAGCAGGTACCGGTTGAAGCGGGCCTGGTAGACCGCGTTGAGCGGCCCCAGCCCCATCGACACCGTGGGGAACTCCCAGAACTCGGGGAGCCGCCGCGGGTGGGGGTAGCTCGGCAGGCCGTGTCCGGTGGTCTCGCGTCGGAACGCGTCGAGCTGGGTCTCGGTGAGGCGCCCCTCGAGGAACGCCCGGGCGTAGACCCCCGGTGACGCGTGCCCCTGGAAGAAGATCTGGTCGCCCCAGCCGTCGGTGCCCTTGCCCCGCCAGAAGTGGTTGAACCCGACGTCGTAGAGCGTGGCCGCCGAGGCGAAGGTGGACAGGTGCCCCCCGAGGCCGTCGTAGCGGTCGTTCGCCCGGTCGACCATCGCGACCGCGTTCCACCGGATCGCGGCCCGGACGCGCTTCTCGATCGCCTCGTCGCCGGGGAACGGCGGCTCCCGGTCGGACGGGATCGTGTTGATGTAGTTGGTCGTGACCAGCGCAGGGAGGTGCACGCCCTGCTCACGGGCCCGCTCGGCCAGCCGGGCGAGGAGGTAGTGCGCCCGCGCCCGGCCGCTCCGCTCGACCACGGCGTCGAGCGACTCGAGCCATTCGGTGGTCTCGGCCTCGTCGACATCGGGGAGCTGGCGGACGGACCCGTCGATGAACCCGTCGTTGAACCCGTCGTTGAACCCGCCGTTGAACCCGCCGATCAACATGGCCACCTCCGACGCGGGCCTGCAGCCTACGCGGCGGTCATGGACCGTTCCGGGCCGTTCGGCCGCGGGTCACTCGCAGCAGGTGTTCTTGACCTTGCAGTGCGGGCACAGCCATCGGTACCGGATCGGGTCGAACTCCTCGCCACAGTGCTGGCACGGCATCGGTCCCCCCTTCGGCGCCCGGTCCCGACCCTATCCCCGCGTCGCCTCGCCCGAGCGGACCGGGGTCAGTCGCCGTCCGACCGGGCGACGAGTCGCCCGCCGGCCGCGACCACGAACGCGCCCGCCGCGAGACGGGTCCACCCCGGTTCGTCGGTGAGCGGCACGCTGGCCACGATCACGCCGTCGGACCGCTCCAGCAGATGCAGCGTCTTGTGCCCGTCGTGGTAGGCGAACAGCGTCGTGCCGTCGGTGCACAGGAAGTTGACCCGGCTGTCGTGGGTGGAGAGCTCTCGACCCACTGCGTGCACCGCGTCGGCGAGCCCTGCGGCGTCGTCGGACGATTCCGGGGGCTGCGCCTCGAGCCGGGTCAGGAGGTGGAGGAAGGCCCGCTCGGAGTCGGTGTCCCCCGTCGGGTTGCGGTCCCCGAGGTCGAGGCGGTCGAGCGCGCGCACCGTCCCGTTGTGGGCGAACACCCAGGTGCGCCCGAGCGCCGGCGCCGCCCACGGGTGCGTGTTGGGGAGCGTCCGCTCGCCGATCGTGGCGGCCCGCACGTGCACGAGGAACATCGCGCTCGTCGGGTGCTCGTCGACGAGTCGCGCTGCGAGCGCGCTCTCGTCGGCCGGGATCGGCTCCTTGTGGATCTCGGGCCCCCCGTCACGCCACCACGCGATGCCCCACCCCTCACGGTTCTCGGCCGCGCGGGCCCGGAACCGCTCCAGGTACGGGTCGAGTCGGGTGGGGACGACGAACGACGCCGCCAGCAGCTCGCACACGCGTCGGTCAGCCGAGCGGCTGGGCGACTTCGATCAGCCGCCCCTCCGGGTCCCGCAGGAACCCGATGCGGTGGCCGTGCTCGGGACGGTCGCTCGGGGCCTGGGCCACGGTCCCCCCGGCGGCGACGGCGCGGGCGAACAGCGCGTCGACGTCGTCGGTCCGGAAGCCCGGCACCACACCGTCGGGCGCGCCGGTCGGGCCGGCGTAGCGCATCAGGATGAACCGCCCCGCGCCCTCGGCCGTCGGCGCGTAGACGATCTCGGCCATCTCGAGCCCGGCGATCTCACCGTCGACCCGGAACTGCTCCTCGAGTCCGAAGGTCGCGGTGTAGAAGGCGGCCGCGGCCTCGAGGTCGTCGACGACCACCTTGGTGAACGAGAAGTGGGCCATGGCTCCCCCGGTCTGGGCGTGGACGCGCCGGTGCGGCGCGTCGGGTCGGGCGTCAGCGCGGGATCTGGCTCCAGGGCGCGTCCTTGTCGACCCGGACGTCGCCGGGCAGACCGAGGACCCGCTCCCCGAGGATGTTGCGCATGATCTCCGAGGTGCCGCCCTCGATCGTGTTGGCCCGGCTGCGCAGGAACCGCCCGGTGCGCGAGTCGGGTGCCTCCGAGCTGCGCGTCATCGGGTAGCCGAGCTCGTGGAGGGTCCCCTCGGGGCCGAGCAGGTCGACGATGCAGCGGTGGATCGCCTGGGAGAGCTGCGCCGACTCGAGCTTGCCGACCGAGCCCTCGGGGCCGGGGTTGCCCGACCGGGCGGAGTCCTTGGCCCGCTGGTTGGTGAGGCGCAGGACCTCGGCCCGGACCCACAGGCCCGCGACCCGGTCGCGCATCACCGCCCGCCCGGCCGGGGCGAGCCGGTCGGCCCGCTCCGCCCAGCACTTCACGAGGTCGGAGACCGGGCCGCCCCCGCGGGGCGTCGGCGATCCCGACAGCGCCACCCGCTCGTTCATCAGGGTGGTGGTGGCGACCCGCCACCCGTCGCCCTCGGCGCCGAGGCGCATCCGGTCGGGCACCCGTACGTCGGTGAGGAAGACCTCGTTGAACTCGGCTTCGCCGGTGATCTGGAACAGCGGCCGGATCTCGACCCCCGGTGACTGCATGTCGAGGATGAAGTACGAGAGACCCTTGTGCTTGGGCACGTCGGGATCGGTGCGGGTGAGCAGCAGTCCGTAGCGGGAGATGTGGGCGAGGGTCGTCCAGACCTTCTGGCCGTTCACGATCCACTCGTCGCCGTCGCGCACGGCGCGGCTGGGGATCCCGGCGACGTCGGAGCCGTTGGTGGGCTCCGAGAACAGCTGGCACCAGACGTCCTCGCCGGTGAAGATCCGCCGGAGGTGGGCGTCGACGACGTCGTCGGACGCGTAGGTCAGGAGCGTGGGCGCGGCCATGCCGATGCCGATCGGGTTGATGCGCAGGTCGTCGTAGCGCACCCCGTGACCGCGCAGCACCTCGTTGACGATCGCCTGCTTGCCCGGGGAGCACCCGAGGCCGCCGCGACCCTCGGGGAACTGGACCATGGCCAGGCCGGCATCGAACTGGGCGCTGCGGAACGCGACCTGGTCGTCGAGGACGCCGGCGTGCTCGGCGACCAGCGCCTCGGTGCGCGCCCGCAGCTCGTCGTCGGTGATCGTGGCCGGACTCATCGTCGTCGCCATGGGGACCTCCTCGGGGCGGCACCCCGACCCCGGAGCGCCGCCCCGAGGGTAGGCCGCGCGCCGGGCCGGCGCGTCCACCGTCGCCCGATCCGGCGATCCCGCGGCCTTGCGCTCGCGCGCTCCTGCGCTGCTCCGACCCGGGCAGCCTCGTCGCCGGCCGGGTGCTGATCGTTGACGGTGGCCTCACCCCACACTGAGTCCGCCCCGGGGCCGCCCGGGTGTCGGGTTAGCGTTCGGTGACCCCGACCCCCAGGAGCCCGCCATGGCCGATCCCGCCGTCATCGTCGATCAGGACGGCCCCGTCCTCACCGTCACGCTGAACCGGCCCGAGAAGCGCAACGCGGTGAACTCGGAGGTGATGTGCCGGCTCTACGACGCGTGGGTGCGCCTCGACGCCGACGACGACCTGAGGGTCGCGATCCTCACCGGTGCGGGCACCACCTTCTGCGCGGGCATGGACCTCTCCGAGATCGGCAAGCTCGGCGGCCCGCCCGAGAACGAGTACATGGCCCGGGTCCAGCAGCACCCGGAGATCATCTACGGCGCCTGGCTCAAGACCTACCGGCCGACCAAGCCGGTCATCCTCGCGGCCGAGGGCTTCGCCCGTGCGGGCGGCACCGAGATCCTCCAGGGCACCGACATCCGGGTCGCGGGCGAGCACGCCATGTTCGGGGTGACCGAGGTGCAGCGGGGCCTGTTCCCCATGGCCGGCTCCGCGGTGCGCCTCCGTCGTCAGGTCGGGTACGCGGTCGCCGCCGAGATGCTCATCGCCGGCGAGGACCTCCCGGCCCGACGGGCCTTCGAGCTGGGCCTGGTCAACCACGTGGTGCCCGACGGCCAGGCGCTGGCCAAGGCCCGCGAGATCGCCGACCGGATCGCCCGCAACGGACCCGTCGCGGTCCGGGCGATCGTGGCGACCCTGCGCGAGACCGAGACCCTGCCCGAGGCCGAGGCGTTCGTGATCGAGCAGCGCCACGGCCGGACGGTCATGGCCTCCGAGGACGCCAAGGAAGGACCCCGGGCGTTCCTGGAGAAGCGGGACCCCGTCTTCCGGGGCCGCTGAGGGCCCCGGCCGGGATGGCGGCCGACCGGATGGGGCACCGGTCGGCCTCGGGTGGGCGATAGAGGATTTGAACCTCTGACCCCTTCCGCGTCAAGGAAGTGCTCTGCCCCTGAGCTAATCGCCCGTGGAAGCGCCGCATCGTAGCGGGTCGGCGCCGCATCGCCGTCGGCGCCGGGCCGACCGGACGCCGACGGCTCAGGGCCGCCCGATCGCGTCCAGCACGTCGAGGCGGGCAGCCCGGCGCGCCGGGAACGCCGCGGCGAGCATCCCGGCCAGGCCCGCGCCGAGGACGCCGGCGCCCAGCACCACCCACGGCACCCCGAGCGTGGTCAGCCCCCGGGGCGCCAGCACCGCGACGAGCGCGGCCCCCCAGACCAGGCCCACCCCGAGGCCCACCGCCGCGCCCACCCCGGACGTCCACCGGGCCTCGGCGCGCACCATGGCCCGGACCTGCGCCGGGGTCATGCCCACGGCCCGCAGCAGACCGATCTCCCGGGTGCGGGCGAGCACGGCCAGGACCAGGGCGTTCACGATGCCGAGGGTCGCGATCACGAGGGTGAGCAGGAGCAGCGCGACCGTGACCGCCACGAAGCGGTCGATCGCCCGCAGCTGGTCGGCCCGGTACGCGGCCCGGGTCCGCACCGCGACCGTGGGGAAGTCGGCCCGGAGCCGGTCGCGCAGGCGCGCCGCGACCGCCTGCGGGGCGTCGGCGGTGCGGACGTAGACGAGGGTGTCGGGCTCGTCGGTCCCGAACCCGGCCGTGTACACGGACCGGGGCACGATCCAGGTGACCGGGAGCCCGCCGGTGACGTCGGCCCGCCGGTAGGTGCCGGCCACGGTCAGTCGGAACGACCCCCGGGCCATCGGCACGACGACGGGGTCGCCCACCGCGAGGCCCCGGGCCCGGGCCGCGTCCTCGTGGACCAGGATGCCGGCGGGCTCCAGCGCGCGCAGCGAACCCGACCGGATCCCGAGGTCCACCGTCGCCGCGAGCCCGGCGGGGTCGGCGCTCGCGAGCACCTCCGACGGGGCGTCGCGAGCACCGGCGCCCGCGACGCGCACCGACCGGAACTGCAACGCGAGGACGTCGGCCACCCCCGCAGTGCGCGCGACCACTGGTGCCACGACGGGCGAGAACCCGTCGAAGTCCGTGGCGCGCAGGATCAGGTCGGCCCGGATCCCCCGGTCGACGGCCCGGCCCACCGACGCACGGGCCGACGCCCCCACCACCGCCACCGCCGTCATCACCGCGAGCCCCACCGCGACCGCAGTGGCCGGGGCGGCGATCCGGCGGGGGTCGCGCGCGGCGTGGGCCCGCGCGAGCCGGGCCGGAACCGCGCACGGGAGGGCCCTCCGCCACCCGGTGTGCGACGCGCCGGCGCGCCCCGCCCCGACGAGGACGCGCACCCCGGCCGGCAGGGCCAGGGCGACCCCCAACAGGAGCAGCCCGGCGCCCGCCACGACCGGCCCGCCCGACCCCACGGACCCGAACGAGCCGGACGAGCCGGACGGGTCGCCCCCCGGCCCCCACCGCGCGAGCCCGAGGAGCCCGACCCCGGCGACCGCCACCCCGAGTCCGACCCCGGTGCGGAGCGCACCGGGCCGCCCCGGACCGGTCGCCGCACCGGTGAGGGCGACGACCGGGGCCGCCCGGGCCGCCCGCACGGCCGGGAGGAGGGCCACGCCCACGGTCACCACCAGCCCCAGTACGACGGCGACCACCACGGTCCGCGCGGAGAGCACCGGACCCCCGGGGACGAACCCCACGCGCGCCACGGTGTCGGCGAGCGCAGCGGCCGCACCGACGCCGAGGAGCCCCCCGAGCACCGTGCCGACGATCCCCACGGCGAGCGCTTCGGCGGTCACCGAACCCACGACCTGCATCCGACTCGCGCCGAGGACCCGCAGCAACGCCAGCGCACGCGCCCGCTCGGCGACCGACACCGCGAACGTGTTGGCCACCAGCAGCGCGGCGACGACGATCCCGACCGCGGCCACGCCGAGGAGCAGTGCGGTGAGCCGACCGACGAGCGTCCGGACGGTCGCCCCCGCGTCGGCCACGACCGCGTCGGCGGGACGGACCTTGAACCCGGGCCCGACCGCGGTCCGGATCCGGTCGACGACACCGGACCCCGCAGCCCCGCGTGCCCGCACCACCTCGACCGCGTCGAGCGCACCGGGGGCGCCGACCACCGCCTGCGCGGTGGTGCGGTCGAACGCGGCGAGCGTGACGCCCCCGACTCCAGCGCGGTCCCCCACCCGGAACCGCCCCACCACCCGGTAGTCCCGCGCCGGCCCGATGCCGGCGACCCGGACGGTGTCGCCGAGCGCGAACCCGTTGGCGCGCGCGGTGTCGACGTCGATCGCGACCTCGTCGGGTCCCTGCGGCGCGCGATCACGCGCGCCGACCGGACGGAACGGGCTGCGGGCATCAGCAGCCGACCACGACGTCGCGAGCGTCGGCGCCAGCCCGGTGCGGACCGGTGCCCCGTCGGCACCGACGAGCTGGGCCGGGCCCCACACCACGCCGCGGGCGGTGGCGACCCCGGGCACTGCCGCGACCCGGGCGGCCACCGCCTCGGGGAACCGCTCACGGGTGCCCTCGGGGCCGGCCTGGTCCCGCAGCGCCACCACCAGGTCGACCCCGGCGAGGGTGGCACCGAACAGATCGTCGGTCGAGCGCTCGAACGTGTCGACCAGCACGAAGGCCCCCACCACCAGGGCCACGCCGAGCGTCACCGCCACGACCGACGCCGCGAGGCGGGACCGGTGGGCCGCGATCGCCTGCAGGGTCGCTCGGATCATGATCCCGGTCCGGTCGGTCGGGGGTGGTCGGGGCACGCAAGGAGTGGGCGGGCGGAACGCCGCTCGGGCACCATGATGCTCCCCACCCCCCGAGCCGAGGAGGCACCGCCGTGGGACTGCTCGACGCCACCCGGGCCCTCGTGACCGGGGGCGGCTCCGGGATCGGGGCCGCCACCTGCCGGCGGTTCGCCGCCGAGGGCGCGGCCGTGGCCGTGCTCGACGTGAACGGCGACGCCGCCCAGGCCGTCGCCGACGCGGTCGGGGGGATCGCCTACGCCGTCGACGTCACCGACTGGGCCGCGATGGACGCGGCGATCGCCGACGCCGATGCCCGCCTCGGGGGCCTGAACGCCATCTTCAACAACGCGGGGTCCAGCACCATCGCCGGGGTCCACGAGTACGACGTCGCCGAGTGGGACCGCATCGTGCGGGTCAACCTGACCGGGGTGTTCCACGGGATGAAGGCCGCCGCCCCCCGGCTGCTCGCCAACGGCGGCGGGTCGATCGTGAGCACGTCGTCGATCAGCGGCACCCGGCCGTCGGGCGGTGAGGCCCCCTACGCCGCGGCCAAGGCGGCGGTGGCGGCGCTCACCGCGACCGCGGCACTCGAGTACGGGCCCACCGTGCGGGTCAACGCGGTGGCACCCGGGATGATCCACACCGGCCTCACCGACCCGCTGCTCGCGCTCGACTGGGCGGTGCCCCACATGACCGCGAAGACGCCGCTGGCCCGGATCGGCACGCCCGAGGACATCGCCGACGTGGTGGTGTTCCTCGTCAGCGACCTGGCCCGGTTCGTGACCGGGCAGAACCTCGTCGTCGACGGGGGCATGACCCTGCACGGCGCCGGCGTCGACGGACTGCTCGAGCGCTTCCGCCCCCGGGCCTGAGCCGTGAGCCGGCGCGGTGGCGCCCGGCCGGATCAGTGACGCGCAGCGGCGTCGGCGGCCTCGAGCACGTGGGCCTTGCGCAGGAACGCGGCCCAGCCCCCGAAGAACGCGCCGCCGAGCACCCCGACGATCACGCCGATGCCGATCCACGCGGCCAGGTGCTCCGGGCTCTTGCCCCCGACGGCGGCGAGGACGATGGCCGCGTAGACGACGACGGTGAGGGGCGTGGCGAGGATCACGTCGCGGCGGACCGCCCGCCAGACGGTGCGCTCGGCGGCGAGCTCGGCCGCGAGGCCGACGTCGCCGGGGATCGCGATCTCGCTGCCGGCCAGGACCACCTCGGCACCGGTCGCCGGGCTCGACGGGCTCGTCTGGTCGCTCACGGTCGTTCCTCCCCTACGGGATCCTCGGACCGGGCGACGACCCGGCCCGCCGATTCTGGCACGACCCCGAGGCGGATCAGGGATTCGACCACCGCCGCCGCGGCCGCCGCCGGGGTGGTGGTTCCGCCTGCCACCACGAGGTCGGCCGCCGTGGGCGCCTCGTAGGGGTCGTCGACGCCGGTGAGGCCGGTGAGCTCGCCGGCCCGGGCCCGGGCGTAGAGCCCCTTCGGGTCCCGGTCCTCGCACACCGCGAGCGGCGTGTCGACGAACACCTCGACGAAGTCGAGGCCGGTGTCACGATGGATCCGACGGGCGTGGTCGCGCCCCGCCCGGTACGGGCTGATCACCGGCACCACCGCGACCAGCCCGGCGTCGGCGAACAGGCGGGCCACCTCGCCGACCCGGCGGACGTTCTCGGCCCGGTCCTCGGCCGAGAACCCGAGGTCCCCGGTCAGGCCGTGACGGAGGTTGTCGCCGTCGAGGCAGTAGGCGGGGACTCCTGCGGCGGTGAGGTGGGCGAGCAGCGCCACCGCGATCGTCGACTTCCCCGACCCCGAGAGCCCGGTGAGCCAGACGGTGGCCCCGCGACCACCCACCGCGGCCCACCGGCGATCGCGATCGGTGCCGTCGTCGTGCCAGACGACGTCGGGACTGCGGGGCGCCCCCGTCACGAAGGCGTGCCGGTGCCGAGGATCATCCCCGCCCCCACCGTCTCGTGGGTCCCCTCGTCCACCAGGATGAACGACCCGGTCGTGCGGTTCCGGCGGTACTCGTCGACGAACAGCGGGTTGGCCGTGCGGAGCGACACCCGGCCGATGTCGTTCATGGCCAGCGCCGCGGGCCCCTCCTCGCGCCGCAGGGTGTTGACGTCGAGGCGGTAGGGCAGCGCCTGCACTCGCGCCCGTGTCCAACGGGTGGTGTGCTTCACCGACAGCGTGACCCCCGCCTGCAGCGGCCGCTCGCTGAACCAGCAGACCATCGCGTCGACGTCCTGGGTGGCGTCGGGCATGTTGTTCGGGCGGCAGAGCATGTCGCCCCGCGAGACGTCGAGGTTGTCGGCGAGGCGCACGGTGACCGACATCGGCGGGAAGGCCTCGGTCACCGGGCCGTCGGCGGTGTCGATGCCGGCCACGGTGGTGGTGAAGCCACTCGGCAGGACGACGACCTCGTCGCCCGGCCGGAACATCCCGCTCGCCACCTGGCCGGCGTAGCCCCGGTAGTCGTGGTGGTCGTGGCTCATCGGCCGGATGACGTACTGCACCGGGAAGCGGGCGTCGATGAGGTTCCGGTCGGAGCCGATGTAGACGTGCTCGAGGTGGTGCAGCAGCGTCGGCCCCTCGTACCAGGGCATGTTGGGCGAGTGGTGCACGACGTTGTCGCCCTCGAGCGCCGAGATCGGCACGAAGGTGAGGTCGTCGATCTCGAGCTTGGCCGCGAAGTCCCCGAACTCGGCGCAGATCTCCTCGAAGCGGGCCTCGTCGTGGTCGACGAGATCCATCTTGTTGACGCAGAGCACGAGGTGCTTCACCTGGAGGAGCGACGCGATCACCGCGTGGCGTCGCGACTGCTCGAGCACGCCCTTGCGGGCGTCGATCAGCACCAGCGCCAGGTCGGCGGTCGACGCGCCGGTGACCATGTTGCGCGTGTACTGCGTGTGGCCGGGCGTGTCGGCGATGATGAACTTGCGCCGCGGGGTCGCGAAGTAGCGGTAGGCGACGTCGATGGTGATGCCCTGCTCGCGCTCGGCCCGCAGGCCGTCGGTCAGGAGGGCGAGATTGGTGTAGTCGAAGCCCCGCTCACGGCTGGTGCGCTCCACGGCCTCGAGCTGGTCCTCGAAGATCTGCTTGGTCTCGAGCAGGAGCCGCCCGATGAGCGTGCTCTTCCCGTCGTCGACCGACCCGGCGGTGGCGAACCGGAGCAGCTCCATCAGAAGTACCCCTCGCGCTTGCGGTCCTCCATGCCGGCCTCGGAGATCCGGTCGTCGGCGCGGGTCGCGCCCCGCTCGGTGACGGTGGAGGCCGCGGTCTCGGCGATGATCGCCTCGAGGGTGGCGGCGGACGACTCGACCGCGCCCGTGCAGGTGGCGTCGCCGACAGTGCGGAACCGCACCAGGCGCTCCTCGGGGACCTCACCGTCGAGCAGGGTGAGGAACGGCGTGACCGCCAGCCACATCCCGTCGCGGGCCACCACCGGGCGGTGGTGCGCGTAGTAGATCGACGGCAGCTCGACCCCGTCCTCGGCGACGTACTGCCAGATGTCGAGCTCGGTCCAGTTCGACAGCGGGAACACCCGGATGTGCTCGCCCTTGCGGTGGCGGCCGTTGTAGAGGCTCCAGAGCTCGGGCCGCTGGTTCTTCGGGTCCCACTGGCCGAAGTCGTCGCGGAACGAGAACACCCGCTCCTTGGCCCGGGCCTTCTCCTCGTCGCGCCGGCCCCCGCCGAACACGGCGTCGAAGCCGTGGGCGGCGATGGCGTCGAGCAGCGTCACGGTCTGCAACCGGTTCCGGCTGGCCCGGGGCCCGGTCTCCTCCACCACCCGTCCGGCGTCGATCGACTCCTGCACCGACGCCACCACCAGCTGCGCCCCGAGCTCGGCGACCCGCCGATCGCGGTAGTCGAGCACCTCGGCGAAGTTGTGCCCGGTGTCGACGTGCATGAGCGGGAACGGGAGCCGGGCCGGCGCGAACGCCTTCTCGGCGAGCCGGAGCATCACGGCCGAGTCCTTGCCCCCCGAGAACAGCAGGACCGGACGCTCGAACTCGGCGGCGACCTCGCGGATGATGTGGATCGACTCGGCCTCGAGCGCGGCGAGGTGCGAGAGCTGGGTCGGCATGCGCCGGTCAGGCTACCG